>JGI20160J14292_10002969_pt1 | contig 13171 bp, 15 predicted proteins | sample COG_10_FD_14292 | JGI IMG/M metagenome (IMG submission 14292) | reverse complement strand
TGAAAGATTGGAACCTTAATTTTTATATTTACTATTCTAAAATAGAATTGTTTGAAAACATTATACATTGTTAGACATGCTAAATCCTCATGGGATTATACAAATATAGAAGACATCGACAGGCCCTTGAAAAAAAGAGGCATTAAAGATGCTCATTTAATGTCTAAATTTTTATCTAAGAAAATTAAAAAGCCCGATGTCTTTATTTCTAGTGTTGCCAACAGAGCACTCCATACGAGCGTTATTTTTTGTCAAAACTTTAATTACCCTTTTTCAAATCTTAAAATTAAAAAAGAATTGTACAGCTTTAGTGATGGTTATTTAGTAAAAACTGTAAAAGCTCTTGATAACAGTTTTGATTCAGCTATTATTTTTAGTCATGACCATGGAATCAATACTTTTGTAAATAAATATGGGAGCAAGCCAATAACTCATGTTAGTACCTGTGGAGTCATTGGATTAAAATTTGAAGAAAAACACTGGAAAGACATAAAAAAAGGAAAAACTGTCATGGCTGAATTTCCTAAAAATCACAAGTAGTAAGAAGATGGGTAGCCCATAACTTTTATTTCATCTGAATGCTAGAACACCATAAAAGACCTTAAAATTGGTTCTTTTTAAAAAAAGATCTGATTAAAGTATCAAAGTGATCATTCTTTTCAAAATTTGTAGACATCTTTAGATAACTTAATGAAGAAATCTTGTCAGATAATCTCATATAATCTTTTTCAGTGGTTAAAAGTATTTTCTTTTCTGAGGTTATTGAAGAATACTTTGCTGTGATAACATCTATTTCTTTTGCAGTAAATTGATGATGGTCTGAATATTTTAAGTGATGAACTTTATTATCCTTTGCTTTTAAAAATGAAACCAATGGTGTTGGGTTGGCAATACCAGTAAGTAATACTATTTCGTAATCACTCAAAGTCTTCAATGGTATATTTTGGTTGCCTGAGGTTTTGTTATGATAACTAATAGTAGAAAAAAAGACATGCTGTTTTGATGTTACTTTTAATTTTCTTTTGATGTCTTGTTTTTTTGCTAGAGACAGGTCAATTGGACATTTGGTCACTATAATAATATGAGCTCTTTTAGCACCCCCGCTACTTTCTCTTAAATTTCCAGTAGGCAAAACATAATCATCGGAATATAAATCATCAAATTTTGTTAATAAAATATAACAGTTAGCCTTCACTTTTCTGTGCTGAAATGCATCATCTAACAAAACTAAATCAAGTGGGTATTTTTTCTGAAGTTCTTGAATACCGTTTACACGATTTTCGTCAACTGCTACACATATTTTTGGGAATTTTTTAAAAAATTGAAGGGGCTCGTCCCCAACATCTTGTGAAGTATGAGCATCGTTAATTAAAACAAATCCGGTGGTTTTTCTTTTATAACCCCTACTTAAAACCGCTACTTTAGTATCATTTTGTAAAAGTTTAATCAAATATTCTATTTGTGGTGTTTTTCCTGTTCCTCCAACACTCAAATTACCAACAGCAATGACAGGAATGTCGAAACTCTTGGATTTAAAGAAACCAACATCGTAAAAATAATTACGAATTCTTGTAACAAAATCATACAAGAGAGTTAAAGGAAACAATAAAAATCGAAATAAACTCACAAAATATATTTTTAATGAAAATCCTGAAAGTGCGATATTAGCACGAAAATACAACAAAATTTTTCTTCTTTTTTTTATCTACTAATTTGAAAAAAGTTACCATGTTATTTCAGACAATTTTGAATTAAAATAGTAACTTTGAGAATGTTGAATTTCTATTTAATTAGATTTGTAAGAGAGTTTTACTTTAGACATAGACAATTTTAATGAAACAACCTTGAGAAATAAAATGAGTATGACCATAAAAAACATAAGTGACTATTTAGAAAAAATAGCTCCACTAAATCAGGCAGAAGATTTTGATAATGTGGGTTTATTAATAGGTAATGAAACTACAGAAGTAAAGGGAGTTCTGGTGACATTAGATACTCTAGAAGAAACTATAGATGAGGCTATTAAAAAAAATTGCAACTTAATCATTAGCTTTCATCCAATAATTTTTAGTGGGTTAAAAAAAATTAATGGAAACTCATATGTAGAACGAGTAGTCTTGAAAGCTATTCAAAATAATATTGCTATTTATGCAACTCATACAGCGTTAGATAATAGTAAAATTGGTGTAAGTGCAAAAATGTGTGAGGTATTAGGTTTAACAAACTATAGCATACTGCTTCCTAAAGAAGATAGTACTATTGGAATGGGAATGATTGGCGATTTGCCCAAACCAATGCTTGAAGATGATTTTTTAACCTTTACTAAAAAAACTTTTAAAACTAATGGAATTCGTTTTTCTAGTAAAACAGGAAAACATATAAAAAAAGTGGCTGTTCTCGGTGGGTCGGGGAGCTTTGCCATAGCAGATGCAATTCATAAAAAAGCTGATGCGTATATAAGTGCTGATTTCAAGTACCATGATTTTTTTAAAGCTGAAGATAAAATCTTATTGATAGATGTAGGACATTATGAAAGTGAACAGTTTACAAAAAACCTTTTGGTTGAGTATCTTACAAAAAAATTCACTAGTTTTGCAGTCATTTTATCAGAAAAAAGTACGAATCCAATTTATTATTTATAAACATGGCAAAGAAGAAAGAAGTTAGTGTTGAACAAAAGTTAAGAGCACTTTATGACTTACAATTAATAGACTCTAGAATAGATGAGATTAGAAATGTTAGAGGTGAATTACCTTTAGAGGTTGAAGATCTTCAAGATGAGGTAACAGGATTAAATACTAGGCTTTCTAATTTATCTGAAGATGTTACGAATTTAGAAACTGATATCAATAATAAAAAGATAGCGATTGAGGAATCTAATACGTTAATGAAAAAATACGAAGAGCAACAAAAAAATGTTAGAAACAACAGAGAATTTGACTCTTTAGCTAAAGAAACAGAATACCAAGAATTAGAAATTCAATTATCCGAGAAAAGAATCAAAGAATTTCAAGTAAAAATTGAGCAAAAAAATGAAATCATAGCTTCAACTAAAGAAAAGTTAGACAAGCAACAAGTTCATTTAGATCATAAAAAAGCAGAGTTAAACTCTATTCTAAAAGAAACAGAAAAAGAAGAAAAAATTTTATTAGATAAATCAAAAGAATTTTCTGAATCTATAGATGCACATTTGTTAAATGCCTACACTAGAATAAGAAATAAAGTAAAGAATGGATTAGCGGTTGTATCTATTGAGAGAGGAGCTTCTGGAGGGTCTTTCTTTACCATACCGCCACAAATCCAACTAGAAATTGCTAATAGGAAAAAAATCACAATAGACGAACATAGCGGACGTATATTAATTGATGCAGGTTTAGCGGCTGAAGAAAAAGAAAAAATTGACAGCCTTTTTTCTTAAAAATATACTTATGACATAAAAAAAACTCGAACTATATTACAGTTCGAGTTTTTTTTATAAAATTTACTAGATGTTAGTAATCTAATGATCTCAAATAGGAAAGTTTATTTTCCCAGACACTCAAACTTTTCTTAAAATTATTAATATTAGTATGAACATTTTTCACAAGAGGATTATCATCAGAGGCATTGGAGAAAAAACTTAAATTATTTTCAAGTTGCTGAATTTCTCGGACTGCTTCATCAATTTTCTTTCTAATAAAAATAACCTCTGAATTAAGTTTTCTTGTATCATTTTTTGCCAAATATCCATTTATAACATTTTTAAACTTTAATAACGCAATTTCATCTTTACCAATAGACAATTTAGACAAAACAAGATCAACAAACTTATTAAATTTAACATCCAAAGATCTAGAATTCCTTGAAGTACTTCCAAACTGATTCCACTCCGTCATTAATTTAGTAACAGTGGCTTTAGTTGAATAATCTTCTGGTTTTAGACTTTGAAAAAATGCTTCTTTTTTATCTAAAATCTCTTTATCCTCATCGCTAAGTGTATTTTTTTGTTTGTGGTACCTATCAAAATAGTGATTACAAGCTGCTTTAAATTTTTTCCATAAGTCATCAGAAAATTTTCTGGGTACATGACCTACTTTTTTCCAATCAGATTGAATTTTCTTGAAAGTATTAGTTGTAGTCTCCCATTCCTCACTATCCTTAAGAGATTCAGCTAACTTTATCAAATCAAGTTTTTCTTGCAAATTGTGTTGTTGTGACTTTTTCTCTTGTTTATAAAATTTATTTTTCTCTTGATTAAACTGCTTGGTAGCATCCTTAAACTTTAACCATATAGTTTCACTTTTTGAGTATGGCAATTTTCCTGCATCAAAATATTTTTTTCTTAACAGTTCAATAGATTTTATACTTTTCTGCCAATCATTATGAGTTTTGTTTTGAGAAGAATCGAAATTTAATATTTCGTCAATCACTAACATTTTTGCTTCAATTATAGCACCATATTGAGATTTCATACCCCTGAAATGGCCATGTCTTTTGTCATGAATTATTTTGGTAGCAGCACTAAATTTTTCCCACACTTCATCTCTCATTTCTCTTGCAACTGGCCCAACATCTTCTTTCCATCGCTTATGAAGTTTTTGTAATTCTTTGAATGCTACATTTACATCTTCAATTTCAGCTAAATCCTCTGCTTTTTGAATTAATTTTAATTTCTCCTCTAAGTTATTTTTAAAATCTAAATCTCTAAAATCATTACTCAAATGCAGTAAGTCATAAAAACGTTCTACATGGTGATGAAATATTTTCCAAGTGTCATTATATTTAGTTTTTGGAACTGGTCCAATAGCTCTCCAAGTACTCTGTATATCTCTAAAAGATTTATACATAGTTTTTGTATCAGCATTTTCTATTAATGATTTCAATTCTTCAATTAACTGAAGTCTCTTCTCTAAATTCTCTTTTAATTGTTTTTCTAAATTAGAATAGTATGCATCTCTGTCTTTCTTATAAACAGAAAGTAGTTTATTATATCTAGACTTAACAGGACTAGAATATTGAAAATCTATAGTATTACCACCCTCAGCTAAAAAAGCTTCTTTTTTTTCCGCTAAAAGTGATCCAAACTTAATATTAAAGGCACTTTTAATTGCCTCTGCAGTTGATTTAATATGCTGTACTTTCTGAGTTTCTAGGAGCTTTTCTAGTGAATCAGCTAATTCTTCAAGAGATAATTTATCATATGCTATAATCACCTCCTCTAGAGCAGGTTTTTCTTTTTCTACATCTTCTTTAGCCACATCTTCTTTTGCTACATCTTCTAATTATTCTCTTTGTGATCTATCACCGAAGTATCTTGGGTATTTACGATTTCTTCTTTGGAATCAGAGTCTTCTTTAATAGCTTTAGCTGAGTCTAATGATTCTTCAACTACCATTTCGTCCTTTTGATCAGATACATTATCTAACTCAGTAGGGTCTGTAAGTTTTTCATTTACTACAGGTTTTTTAACAGACTCTTTAGTATTGGTGTGTTTTTTATTTTTTGTCTTTGAAGACTTTGCAATTGGCTCTTTGTTTTCTGATGATTTAATTTTATCATCTTTTGATTCTAACATATATACAATGTTTAAGGTTCCTAAATAATATGCCTAAAGATAACGATGTATTCTAAAACAACAAAAAAATATCAAACTGATTAAAAAACTAATTATTCCAAATTCTCCATGATTCTTCTGCCTGAAGTTCAAGCATTTCGTAACCGTTTTTTATTTGAGTAAGTTGTTTTTTTCCTTCTTTCAGGAATGCTGTTTCTGTTGGATTGTATATTAAATCGTATAATAAATGTTTATCTGTCAAAAAATGGTAAGGAATAGTAGGTTTGTCATTTATATTTGGGAATGTTCCAACCGGTGAACAATTAACTATGATTGTATACTTACTCAATAAATCATTTGTGATGTCATCATAGGATATTTGAAGAGCATCTTTAGGATTTCTAGAAACTTTAAAATATTCAATATTTAATTTTTCAAAAACATACGAAACAGCTTTGGATGCCCCACCTGTTCCAAGTATTAGAGCTTTATTGTGATGCTTTTTCAAAATAGGTGTTAATGAATTTTCAAATCCAAAAACATCTGTATTATATCCAACAAGACTCCCATTAGTAGCAAATTTAATAGTATTAATTGCTCCTACTTTTTTTGCAGTTTCATCTACATGATCTACATAATTAAAAATTGACAATTTATACGGAATAGTTACGTTTAATCCTCTTAAAGACCCCTTAAATTTATGAATAATGGTAGAAAAATCTTCAATCCTTTTGAGATCAAAATTTAAATATTCAGAATTTGATAATTGTAGATTTTTAAACTTTTTTGAAAAATAAGTTTTAGAGAAAGAGTATGATATATTCTTTCCTATTAATCCAAAAAATATGTTATTTAATCTTTCTTGTTCTTCCATAATAATCTATCACTAATATTAAGCTTATTCCAAATAAAACATACATGATAGCCAACCATGTACTAGTGTCATTAATGTTTGGGATAAATCTACGGTAATTTTCAATGATCATATCACCATTTTGATCCACTAAAATTTGTCCATTTTCAGATTTAAAAACCTTTTCTTTCCAAGGCCAAACTATTCCTAAGGAACCAGTTATAAATCCTATAATAATTGCTGTTATAATTTGGTGCCATCTCTTTAAAGCATACCCTAGAGCATGAGAAAGTGTAACCAATCCAAATGCTGAACCTAATGTAAATACTCCAATAATTTTTAGATAATAGATTTTAACAGGATTGTGTAAAAAATCAAAATTAAAAGTAATTATATCTTTTAAAACACTTGATAAAATATTTACTGAATCTACTAATAACAACACATAATTTCCAAGTAAAATAAGAATGAAAGAACCCGAAAGACCGGGAAGTGTCATTCCAGAAACTCCAATTATACCGCATAAAAAAACAAACCATAAGTTATTGTTTTCTCCAGCTGGAGTCAAAAAACTTATCGACAAACCCAAGATTGCCCCTAAGATTAAAAAACTAAAACTTTTAAAATTCCAATCTTCAAAGTCTTTAGCTATGTAGAATATAGACCCTAAAATCATTCCGAAAAAACAACTCCATACATATAGTTCATAATTTCTAAGAAAAAAATCTAAAATCAAAGAAATCGTAAAATAACTGAAAATACTTCCAGAAATTATGATCAATATAAATTGTGAATTTGTGTATTTGAAAAAACTATTAAACCTACCATTTAAAAGCAATTTTAAAGCTTTGAGATTTATTTTTTGAAAAGAATAAATTAATTCTTCGTAAAACCCTAAAACAAATGACACTGTTCCTCCTGAAACCCCAGGAACTTTATTAGCGGCACCCATAAGTAAGCCTTTAAAAAAAAGAGTTAATTTATCTTTAAAAGTTCTTTCTTTATACATTAGTCTTTTTTAATGGCTAATTTTTCTAACAGTATAATTAATCCAAAACCAATTAACATCAAAAAAATAGATATTAATAATTGATTATCTCCCTCAAATGAAAAAGGAGAAACACTGGCTGTATTAAATGGAACCTCCATTCCTTTTGAATTAGTTCTCCATGAGATAGTTTCTTTCCATGGCCAAATTTTATTTAAAGAACCTATAATAAAACCTGTTAAAGTTGCTAATGTATAATTTTTATATGTTGAAAATAACCACTTTAAAATTTTTGAAAATGATAACAATCCTAATACAGCACCAACTAAAAATATAATAATACTCACAAAATCTTTCGTATTTAGTGCATTTAATACGGGTTTATAAGCCCCAAGAAGAACCAAAATAAAAGAACCTGAAATTCCAGGTAAAATCATTGCACAAATTGCTATCATTCCTGCGAAAAACAAAAACCAAGGTGAAGAATTTACTGATACCATTGGATTTAATGTAGTAATATAGAAAGCCAATATGGCTCCAAGAATTAAGCATAAAACACTACCCTTGGTCCATTTGGTAATTTGCTTACCTATATAAATTATACTGGCTAACACCAAGCCAAAGAAAAAAGACCAAATTACTATTGGATGATTTTCCAACATCGATTCTATTAATTTGGCCAGTGATAGTACACTAATTAAAATTCCAACAAAAAGAGATACTAAAAAATTACCGTTTACCTTAATCCAAACAGACTTAAAACCCTCATTTTTAAAAACATTTATTAAACTGAAATTAAAACTACTGATAGAATTTAGTAGTTCTTCATAAATTCCTGAGATAAACGCAATTGTTCCACCAGAAACTCCGGGGACTACATCTGCTGCTCCCATAGCCATTCCTTTAAGGGAAATAACAATATACTCTTTAAACGATCTTTTCATACTTAATTTATTTACACCAACGAATATAATTGAAAAAGAGAAACTAAAGTCCCAAATAAAAAACCAAATATATTTATAGTTGCAATAATATAACAAGATTGTTATGGAAGAACTATTCTGTTGCTTTTTTATAATTAAGCACTAATTTTTGTACGTCAGGGTTTTGAAATACTAGAGGAAAAAGCTCCTTAATTATAATATGCTGACCATAATTTATTTTCATCCCCTTAATTAAATGATTGAGCGCATCGTCTTTTTTAAATAGAGTCATACATAGTCCTGAAAGTCTATATTCAATTTCAGAACTATCGCTGTAATGCTTTTGTGCTAAGAATAAAATCTTAACTGCATCATTAAAATCTCCTACATGTACTAATACATCTGATAAGGCAGTGTATATTTCTAAAGAGCAATCGTTTAGTTCTAGACATTTTTCAAGCCCTTTTATAGCCTCCTTAAAAGAATTTAATTTGATATTTATATCTGAATATTTTCTCCAGTAAAAGGTATTATAGTCATCAATTTTTAATGCTTTAACAATATAATACAGTGCTTTTTGATAATCTTTTTGATTATAATAAGCTTCCGTTAACAGTATCCATCCTTTATCTAAAAAGGGATCCTCATGCACAGATTTTTTATAAAAACGGATAGCAGATTCTAAATCTCCTAACTTTCGGTAACATTCACCAATTCTAACATAAGCAAAAGCAGTTGGGTCGTCTAATTCAAGAGTTAGCATGTAGTTTTTAATTGAATCTTCATACTTACCTAATTGTTCGTAGGTTTTAGCTTTTTCTAAATACCCCCCAATAAAAGATTCATCAATTAAAACAGCATAGTCAAAACATGTTAGAGCCTCAGAAAATCTGTCAAGCACAAAATATTGACGTCCTAATTGATGCCATGCAACTTCGCTGTAGGGATTCTTATCTAAATATTTATTTAAAAAAACAATTGCTTTGTCATGATTTTTCTCCATGTCAAAACAATAAACAACGTTATACAAAGAGGAATAATCTTCAAAATCTACATCAATACATTTTGCGAAATTTAATCTAGCCTTTTCAAAATCATCTAAATAGAGATATTCCATTCCCATCAAAGACCAAACATCGGCTTTCTCTACAGAATGTATTAAAGCTACCTTTAAATTTTTAATAGCTTCTTCATGACTTCCATTTTTTGAAAGTATCGTTGCTTTTTGAATATAAACCTCTTCATTGTCTGGTGCTAACAACTCTATTCTTCTCAATTTCTGTGAAGCTTTTTCTAATTTATTGTCAAAGATTAAGATTTCTATTTCGAGTAATTTTAAGTCAACGGATGTTGGATGCTGTTCTAAGCCAAGTTTTACGGCTTTTTTAGCAAGGGAGTGTTTTCCTGTATCTAGGTAGTGAAGGATAATTTCTTCAAACTCTACCAAATCAAAAAAATAAATGCTATTTGTTTTTAGCATTGATTCAAACTTAGACAATGACATACGCATTAATGATTTGAATTATAATTTAAATTTAACATTCATTATTTCTATATGTGTAAAAGTCAACTTTTGTTTTCAACAATTTAATTAACAATCTAGGACACACACTAAATTTGATTTGAGGCTTTAAATTTTGCTTATCGTATATTTTATACTACTTTTGTGATAGTTTAGCGTCTAAAGGCTAAATTGATACATTTCTCATGAGCAAAAAAGTTTTACTAAACTCAAAAGAAATAGAAATAATACTCCATCGATTAGCTTGTCAGTTAATTGAAAATCACAATGATTTTTCAAATACAGCGCTAATAGGCCTTCAGCCTAGAGGAAGTTTCTTGGCTAAAAGATTGGCTAGTATTTTAACAAATGATTACCATGTGGAAAATATACATCTCGGTTTATTAGATATCACTTTTTACAGAGATGACTTTAGAAGAAGAGATGAACCTCTTGAAGCTACCAATACTCAAATAGATTTTTTGATTGAAAATAAAAATGTTGTTTTAATAGATGATGTTTTGTTTTCTGGAAGAAGTGTCAGAGCTGGTTTAACTGCAATACAATCTTATGGAAGGCCTAAAAATATTGAACTATTGGTTTTAATAGATAGAAGGTTCAGTAGACATTTACCTATTCAACCTAATTATAAAGGAAGACAAGTAGACGCAATAGATAAAGAAAAAGTAATTGTGCATTGGAAAGAATCACATAATAAAGACGGAATTTACTTAGAGAATAAATAATTATGAAGCAGTTAAGTGTAGAACATTTATTAGGAATTAAATACCTAAACAAGAATGACATNGACCTGATTTTTGAAACTGCAAATCATTTTAAAGAGGTTATCAATAGACCTATAAAAAAGGTACCCTCTCTTAGAGACATTACAATTGCTAATTTATTTTTTGAAAACAGTACCAGAACAAAACTATCATTTGAATTGGCTGAAAAAAGGCTTTCTTCCGACATTATTAATTTTTCAGCGAGTCAATCTTCTGTAAAAAAGGGGGAAACATTAATAGATACTGTTAACAATATCTTAGCAATGAAAGTAGATATAGTTGTTATGAGACACCCAAATGTTGGAGCTGGAGTATTTTTATCTAAACATATTGATGCAAAAATAATTAACGCTGGAGATGGAACTCACGAGCACCCAACACAAGCCTTATTAGACAGCTATTCAATCAAAGAAAAATTGGGGAGTTTGAAAGGTAAGAAAATTGTAATTGTTGGAGATATTCTTCATTCTAGAGTAGCTCTATCAAATATTTTTGCACTAAAACTTCAGGGAGCAGAGGTAAAAGTATGTGGTCCTACAACTCTCATTCCAAAACACATAGAAAGTCTAGGTGTTAAGGTAGAAACCAATATCAAAAAAGCCCTAGAATGGTGCGATGTAGCAAATGTACTGAGAGTTCAACACGAAAGAATGGATATTAACTATTTCCCTTCAACTAGAGAATACACCCAGCTATTTGGGATTAATAATGAAATTCTTGACAATCTTGGAAAAAAAATCACCATAATGCATCCAGGACCAATTAATAGAGGGGTTGAGATCACAAGTGATGTTGCTGATTCAGATCAATCAATTATTTTAAATCAAGTTGAGAATGGAGTTGCAGTCAGAATGGCTGTAATTTATTTACTAGCTCAACAAATAAAAAGATAATGGAAGTTTTAGAAAAAAATCAGTATACTTTAATTAAACTTCAAGAATCATCATTTATTGAATTCGAAAAAAGATTTGGCGAAATTAATTCCAATCATATAATAGTTATCCTTTCAGAAGACTTTAATATGAAGAAGAAAAATATTTCATTTTTTTTAGAGACTACTAAAATTCAAAAAATAAATAATAAATCATTTGTTGTCGTAAAGAATGGAATAGATATCGACAAAATTCCAGAACTCTTAAATATAACTCCAACACTTGTAGAAGCAGAAGATATTTTAGAAATGGAAGCCATTGAAAGAGATTTATTTAAATAGTTTACCCAATCATACCCTAACTATATTTTTAATTAACCTAACTACTTTAATGAAGTACTTGTTAAACACTAAAAAATCAAGAATAAATGGGTTATAAATTAACCGTTTTGGGCTGTCATTCTGCAACTCCAAGAGTTAATGCACATCCTACAGCTCAATACTTAGAAATTAATTCTCGTCATTTTTTGATTGATTGTGGTGAAGGAACCCAACGGCAAATGAGACTAAATAAAGTTGGATTTTCTAAAATTAGTACCATTTTCATATCTCACCTTCATGGAGATCATTTCTTTGGTCTAATAGGTCTTATTTCAACATTTGGGATTCTAAATAGAGAAAAAGAGCTTCATATTCATGGTCCTAAGGGTATAAAAGAAGTCATTAACATACAATTAAAACACTCAAAATCGTATGTGAAATTTAAAATAATTTTTCACGAGTTAAACTCAACTGAGAGTGAGTTAATTTTTGAAGATGAAAAAGTTAAAGTTTATACCATTCCATTAAATCACAGAGTATATACAAATGGATTTCTTTTTAAAGAAAAAGAAAAATCAAGAAAAATAAATATATCCGCCGTAAAAAAATTTAAAGAAATAGACGTATGTGATTACAATAATTTAAAAGCTGGCAAAGATTTTAAACTCGCTTCTGGTGATGTAATTAAAAACTCAGAATTAACTTGTAATCCAGAAAAAGCAGTCAGCTACGCTTACTGTAGCGATACTTCTTACAAACCATCTATTATTAAAATTATTAATGGAGTTGATTTGCTATACCACGAATCAACATTTTTGACTGACAAAGAAGATTTAGCTACTAAAACAGGACATTCTACCGCTAAACAAGCAGCTACAATAGCAAAAAAAGCTAAAGTTAAAAAATTAGTACTTGGACACTATTCTAGTAGATATAAAAACATTTCATTATTTAAAAAGGAGGCACAAGAGGTTTTTAAAAATGTATCTCTAGCTGAAACTGGAAGAGTTTTTTCTTCGAAATAAAGTATTGAAAAGATTAATTTTTTTGGATAAAGTTTAACGTATCTTTTATACTTACTAAACTATCATACTTAATATTTACAGAATTTATTGGAATAAAGTTTTCGTTATTTGAAGAAACATCTTCAACATTTTCAGTGAAAAAAAACAAATAGAAAAGATAAACAATACATGTAACGATAGTAACTCTAATAAACCTATTTTTATTTTTCATTCCTATAACAAATTAATATTGATTGGTGGATAATAATACTAAAGTACAAGCTATTTCAGTCTCAATTTGTTTTTTATTTAAAATATAATACCTACCATCTAATTACAACACTTCCCCAAGTAAACCCACTACCAAAAGCAGCTAACACAACTAAATCACC
>JGI20160J14292_10002957_pt1 | contig 13206 bp, 15 predicted proteins | sample COG_10_FD_14292 | JGI IMG/M metagenome (IMG submission 14292) | reverse complement strand
TTGCACCTTGTATCAAAAGGAGTCCACCTACAACTGGAAGACTTATTAGAGCCGCTAAGTAAAGCATTTTACCAAATGTGTTTATACCCATCTGACTAACTTCTGTGAAATTTAAAGTAAGTCCAATTGGTAAATAGACATAACTCTCTAAAATCATTTTAATAAGATATAAGTGACCATCTAAAGATAAAAAAACTGAAATAAGGAATAATGATAAAACTGAACTCAAAACAACTGTTTGACCTCCAGATTGTGGATCAACCATAGTTGACATTGATAGCCCTGCCGTAGATGCAATTTTTTCTCCAGCCACATAAGCTGCTGAAAATAAAATACTTAAAACCAACCCTACTGAAAGACCTATACCTATTTCAGACAAGATTAATAAAAATAACTTAAAACCTTCCAGCTGTTGAATGTCAGGAACTTTTAAAACAGGAAATAAGAAAGCTGTAATACTTATACTTGCTACTATTCTAATCTGTAAAGGAAAACCACTAGAAGAAAAGAAAGGGGCACTAATTAAGAATGAGGATATACGTAAAGAAGCAATAAAAAAAATTATAAGATATTGGTATAAATTAAATAAATCTATTCCAGGTAAACTAAATTCTGTTGTATTCATATTACATTTCTTTCAAATCTAATTTTGCCCTACACCAGCAACTTGATCAAAAATAAAATTAAAGTAATCAACTAATCCAATCATAAAGAAGTTGCCTAGCAAACCTATCCCTAACATTACAATTACTACCTTAGGTACAAAGCTTAAAGTCATCTCATTAATGGATGTTGCAGCTTGAATAATTCCTATAAAAAGTCCAATTCCAAGCGCAAGTGCCAATATCGGACCTGCCACTAATAACACTTGGTAAAAAGCCATACTCAACATACTAATATTTTCATCAAAGCTCATAATAATTATCCTGCAGCAAATGTACTTACTAAAGATCCAACGGTCATACTCCATCCATCTACAAGTACGAAAAGTAATAACTTAAAAGGAAGTGCAACTAACATGGGAGACAACATCATCATTCCAAGAGACATTAAAATTGAAGAAATAACCATATCTATAACCAAAAAGGGTAGAAATAATAAAAAACCTATCTGAAATGCTGTTTTGAGTTCACTTGTCATAAAAGCCGGCAAGGCTATGCGAAATGGTATGTCAGCAACCTTATCAAACTTATCTAATCCAGCTAATTCAGAAAACATAATTAAGTCACTTTTACGTGTGTTTTTTACCATAAAACTTTTCATTTCAGCGCTAGCAGTCTCAAGAGCTTGATCTGCAGGTAAAGTTTTATCCATGTAAGGTAATGCTGCGTTGTCATAAACTTTATTAAAAGTTGGTGCCATTATAAAAAATGTAAGAAATAATGAAACAGCTATCAAAACTTGATTTGGTGGTGTTTGTTGGGTGCCAAGAGCTTGGCGAAGAATTGACATAACTATAATAATTCTAGTGAAGCTTGTCATACCTAACACCAAAGAAGGAAGCACCGTTAATCCTGTCATTAGTAATAAAATCTGCAAAGGAAATGAATATTCAGTTGTATTGCCATTTGAAGAAACATTTAACGCAGGAAAGCCTGAAAATCCTGATTCTGCAAAAGCCTGAAATGAAAAACCACTTACAATCAATATCGCGGTAGAAAAAGATATAATTTTTGTTAAATTCTTAAAAAAATCTAAAATCAAACTTTTATCTTTAATAAAATACACTCTTTTACTAGGTTGAGGACATATTGCTTTACGCATCTGCTCCTCCCTTTTTATGAGCTTTTAGTAGATCTGAAATATTCACATGCTGTAATGGTTTTTTATCTTTATTAGTTTCAATTTCAACTTTATCAGAAATCAAATTTTTAAATTTAGACGAATTTTCAACGTCTAAATTTTTACTATTGTTAACTCCAGAAAAGGTCTTATTTATTTGTTGGACTGAACCTCTTCCAGATTTATGACCAACAAAGAAAAAACTTTCTTCTCCAACTTTAAAAACATAAGCTAAATATCCATTTCTAAAGTCAATTGGCTAGAAACTTCTAAATCATTTTGTTTTTTTATTATTTTTTTCAAAGACCCGCTTTTGATCTTGATCACATAAGCTACTATTGCCAAAATAGACAAGAATAATATAGTAACTATAGCAGTTGTGAAATCTGGAACAGTTTGTGACATTTCATTACTTCCTCTAAATTTAGATTAAAGAAGCAAGAAAGATGCCAATTTGTTTAAGATAATAACCTATTGAATTTAAAAGGTTTTTTTCTTATAAAGTGTCAAATTTTTGTAAATTATAACTTTTTGACTCGATTTTCTGGATTAGTAACCTCAGTAAATCTAATACCAAATCGCTCGCCAACCATAACTACTTCTCCACGAGCAATGTTTACACCGTTAGCTAATATATCTAAGGGATCACCGGCCAGTCTCTCTAATTCAACAACAGAACCTTCATTCAATTTAAGTAAATCTTTAATTTTCATTTCTGTTGAACCAACTTCAACAGTCAGTTTTACTTCTATATTTTCTAAAACCTTTAGATTTTCAATTCCTGCATTATTAGACGTTGTTGAGGTGTCTTGCGTAGTTGCTTCATTTTCTGCCATTTTAATACTCCTGGGATATTATAGTCTATCTTTTAGACTAACTGCTACTTGACTATTAGTTTCTCCAATTTCAGCCTTAAATAAAAGTTTATCTTTAACAAAAAAATCAACTCCATCAACGGGCGGCAAATTGACTATGTCACCTTCTTTAAATTTAATCAGTTCTGATAAAGAAACTGATGGTTCACTCAAAATTGCAGAAATAGGGAGAGGAACGTGCATTATGGATTTTTCTAATCTTTCGTTCCAACTAGTGTCATCATCAATTACATCAGATTGTATTCTAGAACGTAAAAGAGACGCGATTGGTTTTAGCGTTTGCAAAGGATATATTATGTCAAATGATGCAGAATCAATATTAGGAAGTTGTACAACAAAAGAACATATAATAACTGAATCTGATGCTTCAACTAAAGTTGCAAATTGTGGGTTAATTTCTCTAGATTGATGCTTAATTGTAATAGGCATAAGGTCTTTCCAAGCATTTTGTAAGCATGTGTAATGCCATCTGAGACTATTTCAATTATTCTGTCTTCAGTTGCCGTAAATTCAGATTTAGTTGAAGGAAAATTAGCGAGTTTACCTCCATAATAACAATTTGTTAAAACACTCACAAATGAAGGCTCAAGAACAAGTAACATAGACCCTCTTAATTCATCTATTCTACTAGTTGTTAAACTCATAAAGCTATTCAGACCAGCGCTGTACTCGTCATAAGTTTTAACTTCAGGAGGGAAAGGATTGATTTTAGGTTGAATTCGTATCATTGGTAAAAATATACTTCTAACTAACCTAGCAAACCTCTCGTTAATTAATCTTAAGGCATAATAATCACCTAATAGTTCTAGGTTGTCAGAACCAAAGGTGAAGTCAGAAACTTCAACATCATTATTAATTCCAGAATTTGAATCTATTTCTCCAGATTGGAGACCTTCCATTAATGCTGAAACTTCATCAGAAGATAATTTGCGTGACGTATTAGACATAATTATTAATAACCTAAATTATTGTAATATGAAAGCTGTGAAATATACATCTTCAATACCTGGAAACTCTTTTAGCTTTTCTAATTTAGCATTAAGCACAACCATAAGTCTTTCTGAAAGTTTTTTCTTGCCATCGCTTCCTGATATATCTTCTTCAGTAAAATCACTAACAGTTGATAGTATTTCAGACCTTAAGGCTAATTGATGTGAGTCAACAACTTCCATAACCTTTTCATCATATTGGGTTGAAACACCTACACTAAGCTGTAAAAATTTCCTACTATTCTTTAAGTTAGTTGTAAAATCTCCTGGAAACTCAAAATATGTAGTTTCATAACTATTGACTTCTGGAATAGATTTGACATTCTTTTGTAAAACACCATCTTCACCCTCAACTTCACCTTCTTTATTGTCATCCTCTTCTGAAGTCTCTTTTTCTTTAGTGTTTTTACCTTCTATAATTTGGTTTACCTCAGCAGATGGATCTGGTTCTGGTTCACCGCCAAAAATAAAGTAACCTATACCTAAGCCCACAGCTATAAGTAAGATTGCAGCCACAACCATAATAATAATTTTGATTAAACCACCTTTTTTTGGTTCTTCATCTTCAACTTCATCTGCCATTTTTTTCTCACTTTATGTTTATAGTTAATTATGCAATTACGTTGATTATATGTCTAGATGAATTGTCTTCAATTTCCATTTCATCTAATGTCTCAACTTTTTTTTCAGCCGTTGCGTTTTGGTTTTCTTTTTCATTATTTGAATTTTGATTAGATTGATTATTTGATCCAAAGTTTTGGTTTTCGTTTTTTGCCAAAAATTCTAAATTTATCCCCTGATCATTAAAAAGTTTTTGTAGATAATTTTCATTTTGATTTAATGCTGTAGTAACAAAACTGTTTTCAGCAATTATTTTGACACTTCCTATACCTTCTTTTAGTCTCACTGAAACTTTTAGCATTCCTAAATTTTTTGGTTTGAGATTAAACTCTATTTCTCCGCCACCGTCTGCAAGTGAATTTTGTATCTTAGATACGAGCTTGGATGACCACCCTTTTTGAGTCAAATCAAGGTTATCAAGAAAATTTTCTAAAACTGAATTATATCCATTGTTTGAAAAAGAAGTACTTCCATTCTGAGAGTAATTATTAGCAGAATTGTTACTATGATTTAATTGCTGTGTGCTTAAATTGGTATTTTCTTTGTTTTTTGTTTCGTTGATTTTTTTCTGTAACTTTTCAAAAATTTGATTATCTTGAAGATTAATCATAGCAATATTACTGACTTTAGCATCAAAATGGGAAGATGAATTATTAAGTTGGTTATTTTCTATATTACTTACTTTAGCTAAATTGTATATTTTATTTGGATGGTTATTTTTTTTTACCTTTTTGACAAATGAAGAAAGTTGATCCCTTAAAGAAGATCCCTTTTGATCTTTGGCTTCAGGTTCTTGCTTCTGTCCATAAACTAATTTTTCTTGATCTTTAATACTTATATCTTGTTGATTGAACTTAATGTTATGAATATTTTTTAAGTTTTTAAACTTAGTATTATTTTTTTCATTATTTAATAACTTCCTATTTTCTGTTAAATTGTCAGGAGATTTCAAAGATTTTTCAGACAGTAAACTTTTGAAGCTTGTGCTACCAGAAAGATCTAATTTAATCTCTTTTAAATTTGATAAATCTAACTTTATTAAATTTAAAATTTTATTTTTTACTGTTGAGCTAAGATTTTCATCCAATTTTATCGTATTTTTAATTTTATCTAAGACAGGTAAATTATTTTTTTTGCTTTCAAAATCAGGAATAATGTGGAAAATATAATCAAGAACTTTAATATCATCTTCGTCAAAAACATATTCTTTATCTATAATATTATTATCAGATGAAATTTCTTCACTTTTAAAATTGATTGAGAACAAAGAATTTAATACAGAAGTATCTTGTTCTTCTCCATTAAGTCCTGAGAATTTATCAATAGTTTGATTTGCATCTGTATTAATATTCATAGTCATAGCCTATATTTTTGGTAAAAATGCAAATATAATGCCATTTATAAAAAGAAAATTTTTATGATAAGATTTAGAGTGAATTTCTCTTTTCTAATTCATTACGATACTGTTTTTTGTATTCAGTAGTTTTATCTTCAGCTTTATTTTTTTTTAAATTATTAATAATAATTTTTTGTTGAATATTTTTCTTCTCATTNAANAAATGTTTATTTCTGTTGTCAGCAATATTTTTTTGACTTTGAAGTGTATTTAATAATTGTGCATTATTTTTGAAATAGCCAGAGCTAATAATTTTATCTGATTTTTCAGCTCTNCCATTGTCCATAATGGTGTCTATTTGANTGATTAAATTTTGATTCTTAATGATTTCATTTTCTATTAAATTAGAGTTCACAATTTCTTTTGAAATATCTCTTTTTCGTAAAGTTGCTAAACGCTTNAATCTNTNTATTTTTTTTAACAATGNAAAAACCTATTTGTAAAGTTGTAATAATTGACTCTTAGAGCTTTCAAAATCTGCTTTTTGATCCTGTGATTGTGAAATAAATTCTATTAGTTTAGGCCATATCTGTATTGCGTCATCTAGATCTTTATCTTGCCCTGGTGTGTAACCACCCATCAATACCAAGTCTTTATTTTCAATGTAAGTACTAATATGTTTTCTAAATAACTTAGTAGCATTAGAATGTTCTAAAGTTACTAAATCATTCATTACCCTACTNATTGAATGCGAAACATCAACAGCAGGGTAAATTCCCATTTGAGCATTTGACCTACTTAAAACTATATGACCATCAAGTATAGCTCTTGCTGTATCAACAACAGGATCATTGTTATCATCACCATCGGCTAATATCGTATAAAATGATGTAATGCTTCCCTCACCTTTATCACTTGTCCCTGTTCTTTCTATTAAGTTTGGTATCATTGAAATCACAGATGCAGGGTAGCCTTTTGTTGTAGCAGTTTCTCCTAAAGAAAGACCAATTTCGCGTTTGGCATGAGCTATCCTAGTAAGACTGTCCATAATGAGCAAAACATTCTTGTTTTGATCTCTAAAATATTCTGCAATTGCAGTGGCTCTATTAGCCGCCCTAATTCTCATTAATGGAGATCTGTCAGCTGGCACTGCAACAACAGTTATTTTTTTTGCTGTTTCATCGTTAAATAGTTCATTGACCATTGCTCCAACTTCTCTAGCTCTTTCACCAATCAATGCAATTACTACAACATCGGCATCAGTATATTTACTCATCATGCCAAGTAATACTGATTTACCAACACCAGAACCTGCAATAATTCCAAGCCTTTGACCTTGTCCGACTGTTAATAAAGAATTAATAATTCTTACACCTACATCTAACGGTTTTTGTATTAGGCTTCTCTTAAGCGGATTCATCGGTTTTCCCATCAAAGGCCACTTATTATTTATTGGCTCTAAGGGTTTATCATCAAGTGGTTTGCCAAACGCATCCGTTACTCTACCCAACAATGTATCATCTACATCTATATACCTGCCATCATCATGAAGTGAAACTTTGCATCCGGTTACAATATGTGACGAAGGCTCCAAGATAGCTAACATGTTATAATTTTTATCAAAACTTACAACTTCTGCTAGTATGTCTTTACCCATTTGGTCTTTTACAATACATAAACTTCCGATAGGTGCTGGAAAAGGATCGCAATACAAGACATTNCCATCAAAACGGTTTACNAGNCCAGAACTAACAATTAATTTAGGTCTTTTTATTTGTGATATATTNTCTAATAATTTTGTTTCAAAATTCATAAAGTTGTCTCAGTCTAGTATTTTATTTTTTTTCAAGGGTTTTCTCTGAATAATGCATACCATCACAATTTAAAACTATATCACCTCTTGAAAGGTCTTTATTTGGTAAAAANTGTGTTTTTTNATTAATATTTTTAAAGCTNTCTATTTTTGAAATAGCTTCTAAATCCTTNTCATTAACTTCGATTATNATTTTTTCTTCAAAACAATTAATATTTTTTAAAAATGATTTTATTTTTTTTTCATATTTATCTGGCATTTTATCAATTTGGTAACCAGCCAGCTCATTTGCAATATTAAGAATTTTAGTTTCCATAACGTCATATATTGCTTTTTCACTCAAATTAGACAATGACGAAAAAATACTCTTGAAACCTTCAATTTCTTTTTTTAGATCATCACTAGGGTTGTTATGTATTTGAGTTTCAATTTCAGAATTTTGAAAACTTTCATTGTCTGATTTTTTTATTGATTGAGATACTGCATCTCTAACAGAGTTGAGTGCTTGTTGTGTCTCTTCATCTTTTTTATCTTCTACTTTAAGATCATTTTTTTGAATATCATTTTCACCCAAGTCGACTTTGTTTTGTTCTTCATCAGGTTGATTTTCATTAGTTGTTTGAAAATTTGAAATATCTTGAGGTATATCATCTTGAGGCACATCATCTTTAGTTAAATCTTCGTTATTCTCAAGATTTTCATCGCTTAGTAAATTTTGTTTATCTATATTTTCAACAACTGCTTTAGGTTCATTATTGCTTTCTGTATTTTCATTTTGATCTGTCTTATCTATTGCTTCAGTTTCTTCAGGTTTGGTTTCATTAGTATTTTCTACGTCTGGACTTACGCTCTCATGTTCATTTGTTATATTATTTTTTTCCTGCTTAGTTTCAAAATCAAGAGCAAGATCAATTAAAGATTTTTTTATAAAATTAGAATTATTTGAGATATTCTTGTCCTGAAAAACAGCCTCAGACTGAGTTTTAAGAACAGATTTTATTTGTTCACTTCCAAGAGGTACGATATTTTCGTTATCAATATCTGCATTCTCATATTGTGTTTTTAACGACATGGCTTTCTATCTTTCATCTTTAAACATAGTCGTCACCACCACGACCTGCTAACACGATTGAACCTTCATCAGACATGCGTCTGGCAACCGCAATGATTTGTTTTTGAGCCTCTTGAACTTCTGTTAACCTGACAGGACCTAACGCTTCCATTTCGTCTTGAATGTTAGCTGCTGCACGTTGTGACATGCATCCAAATAATTTATCCTTTAACTCTTGATCCGCACCCTTCAAGGCTAAAATAATTAAATCATCTTCAACAGCTCGTAATAGTGTCTGTAATGACTTGTCGTCAGAAAGTAGTAAAGTTTCAAATACAAACATACTATCTTGAATAGCTTGCATAAGAGCTTTATCATCTTTCAAAATATCTTTCATTATTTTAGCTTCACCATCTGCACTAATAAAGTTCATAATTTTTGCTGCAGCAGGTACTCCTCCAACTTTACTTGCTCTAAGGCTAGCATTAGAGGAAAAAACCTTTTGCATCACCCTATCAAGTTCTTGCAGAGCTTCAGGCTGAACAGTTTGAAGAGTTGCAATCCTTCTTATAATATCTGACTGCGTATTTTCCGGTAAAAAGTTTAACACATCAGAGGCTGTAGAAGGTTCTAAGTAAGATATAATCAAAGCTATTATTTGCGGGTGTTCATCAATAATTAAATCAGCAATTGAACGAGCGTCTAGCCAATCAAGTATTTCTATGGCCTTATTACTGTCAGATGGAGTAATTTTACCTAAAACTGTTTGAGCTTTATCTTCACCCAATGATTTTGTCATAACATTTTTTATATAATTTCCTCCAGAGATTCCTAAGCTAGTTTGTGATTTAATAATTGCTAAGAATTCATCTAAAACCAAGTTTACAGTTCCTTGACCAAGACCCTGCACCGAATACATAGCTGTTCCAAGAACCTGTACTTCTTTAGGTGACAGGTTTCCCATAATTTCTGCAGCTTCATCTTCTCCAATAAGCATCATTAAAATGGCACATTTTTGTGTGCCTGTAAGGCCTTGGTAAATTTCATCTGCGTTAGGTTCTTTTTGTTTTGCTGCTTCAGCCATAATAATATCCCACTTTCTTTTTCTTTTTAAGAATCTCTAGCATCATTTCCCATCATGCCTTTGAAGACACTAGATACTCTTCCTGCCTCATCTCCAACAATCATTCTTATTACAGCTACTTTATCATCATAAGTATTAGCTGTATCGAGCATTTCTGCGGATATGGCAGACTTCTTTGGTTTAAGTTTAGCTTTAATATCCTCAAGGGATTCACCTTCTTGAACTTCTATTTTTTCGTCATCAATATCAATTTCATCGCCTGCCATAGCACCGCCTCCAGATGAAAAGCTTGCAGGAACCATCACTCTTTTCAATAAAGGATGTAACGCTCCAAATATAACGATAGCTAAAATCAAGATAGTTGCAAATTGTTGTAACATTTCTTTTATAGAATTATTTTCGTACCATGGCTCAATATCTGCCTCAAGAATATCAACAAAAGGGCTGCTTGTTACAGTAACACTATCGCCTCTTGCCTCATCAAACCCAAGCGCCTCTTGAACTAAAGATTTAATTTCTATTAATTTCTCTTTACTTAATGTTTCAAACGTATACGTACCTTCCGCTGTTAACACCTTCTTCTCACGAATAATTACAGCAGCCTTAATTTTTTTGATTACACCATATTGAGCAGTTGTAGTTTCAACTTTTCTACTAACCTCATAATTTTTTACAGAAGTTTGACTTCTTTGCTTTAAATTTGTGCCTGCTCCTGCACTTTCAGGGGCTTCTTTCTTTAAATCTGGAGCTAGCGGTGGAGCGTTTGACAAGGCACCAGGAATACCCCTTGCTTCTGGATTTGCACTTTCATCTAACGATGTTTGTTCACTTCTCAATGCATTTCCTTTTGGATCAACAGATTCTTCAGTTATTTCACTTTTTGTAAAATTCATATCTACATTTATTTCNGCTTTTAGGTTACCTGCTCCAACAATTGGTGTTAAAAGTGATATAACCCGTGATTTATAAATTTCACCTAATCTCATAGTTTGAGACATTTGTTCGCTTGAAGCTGTACTTGCAGCATCACTTGATGGCTTTGATAAAAGTTCACCAAATTGATCTACAACAGTAATGTTTTCAGATGGTAGGTTTGGTACTGATGATGCAACCAGATGAACAATTGATTGTATTTGTTGTCTTCCAAGTGACCTGCCACTTGAAAGTTTTACAAAAACAGACGCCGATGGCAAAGCTATTTCTCTGGCAAAAACTGTTTTTTCAGGAATGGCTAAGTGAACTCTTGCAGAACTAATGCCTGAAATAAAGTTTATCGATCTTGATAATTCTGATTCTAATGATTGTTTTATTCTAATAGCCTCTACTGAACGACTTGTACCCATTGGCATATCGCTCAGGTTGTCATATCCATCTGGAACAGAAGATGGCAAACCTTCAGCTGCTAACAGCATTCTAGAATTATGATAATCTTCTAATGGGACAGTTACTTCACCAGTAGATGGATTTAATGATACATTTACACCATTTTGTTTTAAAGTTTGAATAACAACAGATTTCTCACTTTCTGGAAGAGAAGCAAATAATGTAGTCATGTCAGCTTTTTGCATTGTAAAAAAAACAATTAAACCAATAAATGCTACAATTACTCCGAAGATTAAAGGAACAGATTTCTGAACAGCAGGATCAGATGTCATTTTTCTCACATTAGAGATAGATGAAGATATTCGACTTATAATCCCCGTACCTTGGTTAATTCCAGCTATATTATTTCCAGTAGTTGCTTCTGCCATTTTCTTATCCTAATCAAATTAAATTAAACGGGCATATTCATTATGTCTTTATAAGAACTCAAGACTTTGTTCCTAACATTTAAAGTCATTTGAAACGCAATACTTGAAATCTGCTGTTGCATAATAACTTTTGTTAAGTCAGTTTCTTTTCCTAATTCGTAATCCTTGGTGATTTGAGATGCTTTGTTCTGGCTATCTGCAACAGAATTAATGGCATCATTTAATTTTTTAGAAAAATCTTCTGCTTTTTCACCACCAGAAAATGCTTGGTTAGCTTTTTCTAATATATTTTGTCTGGCAAGACTTGAAATACCACTATTTTCATTTGATATCTGCATTTGATTTCTCCTTTATCAAGTTGCTTTTGCAAATGCCAATTGATCAGCTAATGTTTCAACTGATAAATTTTCATTTATATTAGATAGTGATTTATCTATCATTATAGACATTTGATCTATAGCTTTACCCCCACTCAACACTAAAGCTCTTTGAAGGGTGTTTTCTAATTCACGAACATTACCTGGCCAATCATGCTTTAAAAGTAAATCTCTTGCATCTCCGGTAATAAAAGGAATAGTTCCATTTTCTTTATTATGCTTATCTAATATTTTTATTGAAATAGGTAAAATATCATCTTTCCTATCAGATAATTTTTTTGTCTGAAGTGGAAAGACATTTAATCTGTAATATAAATCTTCTCTAAATCTTGATTGATTAACTTCAGATGCCATGTCGCGGTTTGAAGTTGCTAAAACTCTTACGTCAACCTCAATATCTCTTTGCCCTCCCACTGGAGTAACTTTTCTTTCTTGTAAAACTCTTAATAATTTTGCCTGTAAAGACAGTGGCATCTCAGAAATCTCATCCAAAAGCAATGTACCTTTGTCGGCTGCCCTAAATATACCTTTATTAGCATTTGATGCACCCGTGAAAGCTCCTTTTTCATGACCAAATAAAATTGCCTCTAACATATTTTCTGGAATGGCTGCGCAATTAACTGCAACAAATGGTTCTTCTTTTCTATTAGAGTTTTCATGTAAATAATTTGCTAAAACCTCTTTTCCAGAACCTGTTGGGCCGTTTATAAATACAGTTACGTCTGTATTAGCAACTCTTCTGGCTAAGGATAACAACTCAAATGTTTTAATGTCGCCTGCAGAAAATAAAACATCTGGACAACAAACGTTAAAAATTAATTCTAATGAATACGGATCAGTAAAGTCTTCAACTGTAATTCTTTTTAAGGCTCCACCAAGATCATCTTGTATATCTATGCCAGCAACTAAGTTACTCTCGGTAATAATAACAACTTTAGTTAATTTTGCTTGTCTTGCTAAAGACACTAATTTTGAAGACCCGCCTATTTCTTTTTCAAAAATATCAGAGCAAACCATCGTGTTAGCATTATATCCTACAAGGTCAATTCCAAGAAAATCTGGCTTTGAGCTATCTGATCCAGCTTTTATTACTGTAANATCCCTATTCTCGAGNAAATCGCATAAATTATTTGCTATATTTAAACTATTTTGAACTACTATAACTTGGCTCATTTAAAACTCCTCACATTCGATGAANTATAGAAGCAAGAACCTTGCCAAATAAGGTTTTTTAATTTTATTTACTATGTTATGTAACCAAAAACAGATGTATTTTGATTTCTTTAGTTGATTTTATTTTATAAAAGTCATTATTATGACATTTAAAATTATTTTTTTTCAATTATTTGACGAGCAGATAAATGAACGTAGTCGATAAACTAATAGACCAAAAAAACGTTAATAAGTCTATACTTGACACTCTTAATGAGATGATTGATGGCAACAGTTCTGAGACTAAGTCAATGAAGAACTTAATAGCTATGGTTTCACAAACAGATAGCACAGCATTAATTTTAGGAGAAACTG
>JGI20160J14292_10002944_pt1 | contig 13243 bp, 10 predicted proteins | sample COG_10_FD_14292 | JGI IMG/M metagenome (IMG submission 14292) | reverse complement strand
AATTGTAGCATTATTTATTATGATTGGTTTATTCACTAGACCTTCTGCCTTTCTTTTATTATTTACCATGTTAATTGCTTCTTTAAGTAATATAATTACTAGAGGAATTGATGGAAGCGAATTATCTCTTATTTATTTATTTTTAACTCTGATAATCTTTATTAATGGTTCTGACAGGTTTAGCTTGGATAGTGTTTTATTTTCTGGGAAAAAACATATATTTTGATTAGCCCAGTTTAGACACGGCGGTACTTGGGAATATTAACCTTGAACCTCCTTTTACAAAAGATAAATTTCTATCAAGTAGCTTTGACTCCCTCTAGTGTTTCATTGTTAGTAATATTTAATTTAATATTAAAATATACAAAACTGTTTTCAAAGCTTGTAAATAAAGGTCAAGTGGTAATGATTCTTTGTAGCCCTTACTTTAGCAGTTGCTTTTAGTGGGGGTTTTATTTTAAATCCCTGAACATACTGAAGATGATATGCCTGTGGTTTAAAATCCCAACCCCAAAACAAAAGTAGGTAATTAGAACCCAGCTATCCCTAGTGAAATAAGTGGTTTAGAGATATACGATTCATAGAATCCTTGGGATGTGGTTTTGCTTATAAAAGATCATATTTATCTATCACTTTTCATTCAAGTAAGTGCCATCTCCAAAAGTGAATATTTTAGAGGGAGTTCGTGCTTTTTTTAAAATCGTTTCCATCTTCTTTACCAAATTCGGGTGAGTATTGCTTAAATTATTTTCCTCGCCCGGGTCGTTTGATAGGTCATAAAGCTCCAAAGTAGCTTCAGTATTTAAAAGCACATTGTACTTTACTGCCTTCCAGTTTCCTTTTCGTACGGCTTGCCGTCCTCCCTTCTCATGAAATTCCCAGTATAAATATTCATGATTCAACTGATTTTTATCTCCTAATAAGGTGGGTAAAAATGATATGCCGTCCAAGTTATTAGGAACATCAGCCCCTGCAATTTCTGAAAATGTAGGAAAGATGTCCCAAAATGCAGATACATGATCTGTGAGAGTATTTGGCGCTATCTTTCCTGGCCAGCTAACGATCATGGGGACACGAATTCCGCCTTCGTATAAATCTCGCTTTAATCCCTTAAAAGGGCCATTGCTATTGAAATATTCGGGATCTGCACCAGCTTCCTGATGTGGTCCATTATCTGAAGTAAATACAATCACAGTATTATCTGCTATCCCAAGTTCTTCAACCTTATCCATAATCTCCCCTACTTGATTGTCTAATAATTCAATCATGGCTGCAAATGCAGCATGGGTTTCTTTTTGAGACCTATATGGGCCTTGGTTAAATTCTAGACCATCGTCTACCCCTATATATGCCTTTTCAGGAGGGTACTTACCCCTGTGGTTTAACATATATACTTCGGGAGCAGAAAGTTCGGCGTGTGGAATAATAGATGGGACATAGAGGAAAAATGGACTATTTAGATTATCCTCCATAAATTGTAAAGTTTTGTCGTGGATTAATTCAGGAGCATAAATGACATCTTCTTTCCCTTTATTTTCTTTAAGAACAATAGAATCCTGATTGGACCATAAATGATTAGGATAATAATTGTGCCCCATACGTTGGCAATTATAACCAAAAAAAGTGTCAAATCCCTGTTTTATTGGGTCTCCTTCAGATTTTGGAAAACCTAATCCCCATTTTCCGAATGCTCCAGTGACATAACCTTCTTTTTTTAGTGCTTCAGCAATCGTATAAGTGTTTTCTGGTATTGGATACTGCCCTTCGGGTTGTATCTCCTTGTTTCCTCTCACTACGGTGTGTCCAGTATGCATTCCAGTCATTAAAGATGATCTACTTGGTGCACAAACTGTGCTTCCTGAATAGTGTTGTGTAAACAGCATACCTTGTCTAGCCAACTTATCTATATTGGGAGTCGTAAATTTCTCTTGACCATATATACTTAAATCTCCATAACCTAAATCGTCGGCTAAAATATAGATTAAATTAGGCTTTGAATAGACTTTTTTTTCAGCCATTTTAATTTCCTTGTTCTTACAGGAATACCCTAACAGTATTGCAATAAAAAGAATCAGAAAGGATAATTGTTTAGAATACATGATTTTAGTTTTAATGAAGATTTTTTATTTTTCCGAGATATAGTCAGGATTCAATTCGGTTGGAATTGGAGCGTCTACTTTTACTTGCCAAGTTCTTAATTTCTCAAGTAATTCATGGACCTTTATCGGTTCTTTTTCAGCAATATTGTTTCTTTCTCCTGGATCATTAGGTAAATAGTAAAGTTCAACGCCTTGATCTTCAGAGTAGATATGTAGCTTCCAGCCTTCGAATAAAACTGTAGACCCTGGGCGAGTTCGAAATAAAGGATTTCGACCATCATCATTTAATTTATCAGAGCTCTGAAGATAAATTGGAAAATGCCAGAAAAAAGGTCTTGGTTCTAAACTATTCCCTATTAGAATAGGAAGAATACTTTGACCATCCAATAGTTTTCCCATCATCTCAATATCTAATATTTCTTTGAAAGTTGGGAAAAATCAACATAGATAATTGGTCTATATGTGGAGATTCAAAATAGCCATCGTTCATAATACCAAGATCTTTCCATCCCAAGTCATCTACATTAATATAAACCACATTTGGGCGATTATTTATTTCGTTTTTATAGTGACTTTTATCCTTATTCAAAGTAAAAAACAATCCAGTTAGTGCAATAGTTAGTTATACAAAAAATCTCATCTTTTAGTTTGAGTTTATTCGGTTTTGAATTTAAATATAAAAAACTCGGAAAAAGGGACAAGATTTTCTAGGTCTTGTCCCAAAAATAAGATTTTTTATCTGTAACCGTTATTGGTAGGGTCTGATTCCAACAACGCTGGATTAAGTATAAATTCTTCAGTTGGTATTGGTAACAATACGTGACGGGGCTTGATGTTTGGAGCGGGATCATAGACTCGGTATTCCGTTTTCTTCACAACATCTAAAAGTATGCCCCAGCGTATTAGATCCATACGCCTCTCTCCCTCAGCGGCAAGTTCCCATTTTCTTTCATCGTACATAGCCAGTCTAAAGTCGTCTTTTGATAGTCCGCTTAAAGGTTGGTCTGGCTCAAAGGCGCGTTCTCTAACTTTATTTATATATTGATAAGCACTTGTAGGGCCATTGAGTTCATTTTCTGCTTCTGCCGCCATTAAATAAACATCAGCGAGTCTGAAAATCAATTTATTATCAGCGTGATTGCCTCTTGGCGAATTGATTTGGTCTAAGTTCCATCTTTTTGGCATGTAAGGAAAATTCAATTCATAGCCCAGGTATTCAGTAGTAATATTTGAAGCCCTTCGTAAATCATCCAAAGGAAATTTTTTAACAAAATCAGGTAATGGAATTTGGAGACCGTATCCTGTAAAACCTTCATTTCTAGCAGCCAGAGCCGCGGATAATTCAGCCTTTTTTGTACTCTCTTTGGGTTCGTCTCTTATTCGAGGTGAAAAATGATCAACCCAATCATTTCCCCAACCATGATCTTGCATTAAATCTTTACCAAAGTCAGTTGACCAAATGATCTCTTCGTTATACTCATTATCCAGTCTAAAAACAGAGGCATATTCATCCAATAATTTATGAGGAGAATCATTAATAATCTCTAAGGATTTATCTCTTGCCTCTTGCCATTTGTTTTGTATTAAATAAATCTTTACCATAACTGTGGCGGCAACCCATTTGCTTACCTTTCCAAAATTATCAGAATTAATTGAAGATGGTAATGAAAGCTGAGCTTTCTGCAAATCAACTAAAATTTCATCCCTAATAGTTTTTTTATCCGTTCTAGGAAGAGCTTGGATTTCTGAAATGGGTAAGTTTTCCCTGTAATAAGGAACATCCCCCCATAAATTTGTTAAGTAATAGTATGCGTATGCACGATGAAAAAGGGTTTCGGCTTCTATAACGTCTTTATTCGCTTGAGAGATTACATCATTGAGTTCCAATTTGGATAAGATCGTATTAGTATTTAATATTATTGAATACAGACCTTGCCACGTTTTCGGAGCTCCGCTGTTCCAATAGACTGCATCAATGGTGCTTTCGCTTAATGAATACGACATCATTTGTTCTACCTGCCCAAAATTCCTATTAGGGCCAACGATATCAGCACCGTTTTCCGTGAATCGGTACAAGCCGATGGAGCCGTGCAAATAATCCTGTCCCCAGGTATCATATAGTCCAACGATAGCTAGTTCAAACTCTTCAATCGTGTTGAAAAATGTATCTGGAGAAGTTATAGATTTTGGATCTTCCTCAAGATATGAGTCACACCCTATTAACATAGTGCCTATGACGAGGATTAATATATATTTGGTTATAAATTTCATGTTTTTTATTTTTTTAATTTATTTATTTTCTGGTCAATTCAAAATTTAATTCTGGTTCCTATCGAAATAGTACTAGCAGTGGGATATTGCCCATTGGAAAATCCTGTGGTAAGATTAGTCTCGTTGTCGTTCGTTCCACTATACTGACTTGTTTCGGGATCCTTTAATCTAAAATCTGATATTACGAAAAGGTTAGCGCCTACTAGGTAGACCTGTATTGCTTTAAAAGTCTTTAAACCTAGATCATTAACAGGGATATTATAGGCTAGTCTAAGACTCTTTAAACGCATATGTGATCCATCTTCTATCATTACAGAGTTGTTGTAAATTTCAGACAATGACGCCACCGAACCAGCCCTAGGTATGTCGGAATTTGAATTTGTTGGCGTCCAACGGTTTAGTGTCTCTTTATATTTTGTGAGTTCGGCTCTACCAAAATAGGCGGTTTGGGTAAGGCTATTAAAAACCTCGTTACCGTAAGTTCCTTGAAAGAAAAAGTCTAAATCGAAATTTTCAAAGGATATACTGTTGCCTATACCATAATAAAAATCAGGCTGTGGGCTCCCCAATATCTCAAAATCAGTCTGTGTAATATTTCCATCACCATCTGTGTCTTTAAAACGTGGCCCTCCAACATCGTGATTCCCTTCGTAACCAGCTAGATCAATTTCTGCCTGTGACTTCCAAGTTCCAAGGTATTCAACCCCCATAAATACGGGGACAGTTTCACCAACAATTAGACGTGCTCCTGTACCTCCTTGACTTGCTGGGGTTGCCAAGTTAATGAAATCTACACCGCCTAGATCAGTTACCTTATTTCTATTTCCCGCTAAAGATAATGATGTTGACCATTTAAAGTTGTCATTAGAAATATTGATGCTATTTATTAAAAGTTCTAAACCTGTATTTTCAATACTTCCAATATTCTTAAGTTGGCTAACAAAACCTGTTTGTCTGGGCAATTGAGAGTTAAGGAGCAAATCCTTGGTCTTTTTTTGATAATAGTCTACCTCGATCGAAAGACGGTTATCGAAAAAGCCCATCTCTAAGCCAATATCAAGCTGCTTTGTGGTTTCCCATTTAAGATCAGGATTTTCTGGACGACCAAGTCTAACACCTGGATTTTCAGTAGCATTAAAAGACGTATTGGCCAAATCCAAAAGAGCTAATGTTCTGAATGAGGGAATGGCTTGACTACCAGACATTCCATAACTTGCTCTAAGTTTTAAATTGTTGAAAACCCCCAGGTTTTTAATGAACTCTTCCTCGGACAACTTCCAGGCAACTGCACCCGAAGGGAACATTGCATATTTATTACCAGGGGCAAAACGAGAAGAACCATCCATCCTACCCACTAACGTGAACAGGTATTTATCATTTAATGAGTAATTAATTCTACCCAACCATGAAATCAGTTGAAAAGAATTATAGTCAGACCCCACTCCATTTCGTGACGGGTCAGCTCCAAAGCTCATATTATTATACCCTGTAGCATCATTTGAAAGACCGTAGGATTCTGAAAAACTAGATTCAAATTCAGATTTCTGTATCGTAAATCCGGCCAAAACAGACAAATAATCATTTTCACCTATATCGGTGTTGAAGGTCATTGTGTTTTCATTAATATAACTAACCTCTAAAGAATTGTCAACCCTTGCGTCTCCACCATTACTTACAATAAGATTGTTTGGAAGAGCGCCTGGGTTAAATCTGTTCCTTTTAAAGTCATTGATTTGAGGATTAAATGTCGATTTAAATGTCATATTATCCCATGGCCTAAATTCCAAATAAAAGCTACTCAAAATATTGGTTATTTGGCTGTGATCTTCTTTTATATTCAAATCGGCTTCAAAGTTTGACGCTATCCCTCCAGTAATTGGATCTAAGGCAGTATAGTTTCCTAAATTATCAAAAATTGCTCTTGTTGGCGTTGTAGCTTGATATAGCTCGTCAAAATTGAATTTAGCGTTTTCTTGGCTTAACCTTGAGAGATTAACCCGCATACCAAACTTAACCTTCTCGGATAATCTAATATCCATATTGGTTCTAAAAATATGTTTTTTTATTCCAGAGGATCTGATAAGGCCGTCCTGATTGAAAGAATTAGCGGATATATAGTAATTCGTTTTTCGGTTTTCAGAAACTCCTGAAACAGATACATCTACATTGTTAATAGGTGCGGATCGACTTACTTGGTCTACCCAATTTACATTTGCAACTTCATTCAAATTTGCAAAGGGTAAAGCCGAGCCTCTAAATGCAGCATCTTCATTCGCATAAGAAGCATGCTCTGAGCCATTTAGAAAATCTATCTCAGTTAACATTGACTGCATACCTGTATAAGCGTTTATTGTTATATTTGGCACGCCAGGAGAAGCACTAGATCCACTTTTTGTAGTAACCAAAATTACACCATTTGCACCTCTGGTTCCATAAATCGAAACTGCAACTGCGTCTTTTAAAACATCAATTGACTTAATGTCGTTCGCGTTAATATTACTCAGGTTGTAATCTGTTCCAACAATAATACCGTCTATAACCCATAGTGGTTCATTGTTACCTTGAATCGAATTACCACCTCGAATACGTATCGTGGTCGCAGCTCCAGGTTCACCACTTATAGATGAAACCTGAACCCCAGACGCCCTTCCTTGAAGCGATTGATCCACTCTGGCAGCAGGTAAATTAGCTAGATCGTCTCCGTTAACTTTGGCAACTGAACCGGTAAGATCTTTTCTTCGAACTTCTCCATAGCCGGTTATAACTATTTCATCTAACCCCTCTGAATCAATTTCTAAAACAACATTTATCTTTGATCTTCCATTAATTTCTACTTCTTGAGTCTTAAATCCTAAATAGGAAAACACTAAGGTTTGTTCACCATCTGGTAAATTAATTTCATAGTTCCCGTCAAAGTCAGATGAGGTGCCATTATCAGTTCCAAACTCAACAATACTAGCTCCAGGAAGCGGATTACCATCTATGTCTGTAACGATCCCAGAAACTTGTAGTTTCTGTATATTAATTTCCTCTTTTATCGTTACTGGGATTTCTTCAATAATGATAATCCTATTTTTACGAGTAAAACTAAAACTATACTTGTCGCTAGAAAAACTTTTCTCTAATAGTTCGTTGGCCTTAATTGTTCCTTTTTCAAGATGTAACTTAGGAATTTTTTTAAAAAGGTCTTCTTGATAGATAAACGTATGTTTCGTTTGCTCTCTGAATAGATCAAAAATTTCATCGATTGTATAATCTTTATCATCATTGATTACGATTTTATCGTTTTGACTAAATACTTCGTTAGCAGAAAAACTGAAAACTGTTGTACAAAACAATAGCATAAAGGTTCTCATGATAAATTTTAATTTTTTTTTCTTTTTGTAGAAAAACTTATTTATAGTTTTAAATTGCATAATTTGCATATTAATTGGTTAGATAAATTTTTAATTAATTAATAATTTTAGGGGATAAAGTGTTTTACTGTCTAGGTATAACTTTGTTCCCTTTCTTTTTTACTCAATAATAATTTTCTTGTCTTTTATCTCATAGGCGTTAATGAATTTTGTTTTCATAATTACAGTTAGTATTTCTTCTATAGAATCATTTTTACTTAGTACTCCGTTAAATTTAACAGCTTTGTGTTCAATATTTTCGAATACAACTTCAATATCGTACCAACGAGCTAAAACAATCATTATCTCGTTTAAAGGCTTACTCTTAAAACTAAACAGCCCATCTCTCCAAGATACCTCACTATAAACATCAACCTCGTCAATTGTTAAAATCTTGCTTTTAATGTCTATTTTGGACTGCTGATTTGGCAATAAGATTTCTTTATGAGTAGCATTATTTACAACTACTTTCCCTTCAACCAATGTGGTGTAAACCATGGCTTCGTCTAAATATGCTTTTATGTTAAATTCTGTCCCAAGGACCTCAACTTCTTGACTTTTGTTTAGCACCTTAAATTTAGCCCCCTGATTATCTGTGCTTGGCGACACATCAAAGTAAGCTTCACCATAAATGAGCTCTACCTGACGGGTTTCATTTTCTCTAAAACTCACTGGATATTTTAATTGCGACTCTGAATTCAACCATACTTCTGTTCCATCAGATAGTTTTAGAGAGAATTGGCCACCTCTAGGAATGGTTAAATAATTATATTTAATTACTGATGGGTTACTCTTTGCATTTTGATATACAATTTGTTCACCATTACTATTTGCATTTTTTGTTTTAAAAGAAGCTCCTTTTTCTAATGATATTAAAGAACCATCTTCTAATGTAAGTGTTGCTTTGTCTTTACCCGGAACAATCGTATTTACAATTCTAGGAGTAACTTCCAGCGGAGTGTTTGATGTATTGCTTTTAAAAACATATGTTGTAGTTATTAAGCCTATAAAAATTGCAGCAACGGCGTATTTCCAGAATAGTAATTTCTTTTTTAAGGATGTTATTTTATCCTTCTGAACTTCTTTAATTATAGAGTGCTCAATCCGGTTTGCAACCACCTCGTTTAAAATTGGCTTTTCGTCTAATAGATCCAATACCTCTTCTACTGAAGGTAGTTGACCCGATTCTTTTATTCCCTGATAATAACTAACAACTTGATCAACTTCTGTTTTGGAACATTGGTTAAGAACAAATTTTCTTAATAAAACTTCAATATGGTCTTTTGACTGCATAATATACTTTGTTGTGTACATAATACAGATGAGGCTAGGGGAAGTACTACTCTAGGTTTGTTTTTTTTTAAATTTCTATTTTCACGAGGGCTTATTCGAGCCAACGAGATGATAGTAGTTTAATTAAACTGTAACATCCCCATGAGTTTGCAGAAATTCTCTAATAGTTTTTAAGGCTTTGCTCATTTGACCTTTTACGGTACTTACAGAAATGTTCAATTCCTTACTTATATCCTTGTGACTCATTCCATTATTACGAGACATTTCGAAAATAATTCTACGCTTGGGAGGTAATTGTTTTATAGCATTATTTTTTATAATCTCATAATCGGCCTCTGTTATTTTATCTTCAATTGGACTGAACGCCTTTTGGCTCGAATAAAATACTTCTTCTTTGAGTTTTCTATTATTAGCTACTTTACTAATAAGGTTGAATGTTAAGTTACGTGTTATCGTAAATAGATAAGACTTGAATGATAAATTAGTATCAAGTCTGTCTTTATGTAACCAAATATTTAAAAATACATCTTGAACAATTCCTTCTGCAAGTATTTGATTTTTAAGCATACTGACGCTATAACCATAAATATCATCACGATAAGTGTTAAAAAGCTTGTTAAATGCTTTTTCATTACCCTGCATGAGTTGCTTGATTAATAGTTTTTCGCTACGTATTAGACTATTTTTCAACGTTTTATTTTAAATAATATTCATTTAGTTATTAAATTCAAATCAAACTTTGTGTTACAATAATCTTGTTTCTGAAATTTGATTCAGAGTGACTATAATTTTGACTACAAAGTATAAAGTAAAGAATTATTTCCAAAAGTTGAGCAAAATGATTGGAAATTTCATCACGGAAATAATTAGTATGCTAATAATAAGCCAAAGGAGTTTATCAGTCGTATATCTCTAAACCCCCTATTTCACTAGGGATAGCTGGGTTCTAATTACCTACTTTTGTTTTGGGGTTGGGGTTTTAAACCACAGGCATATCATCTTCAGTATGTTCAGGGATTACAATACACTTTACTAAGAATGAAACAAGCTAATAATGAAGTAAGTGAAGACTTACCTTTGTTTGTATGATAGATTGGATTATTTGTCGGTATATTTAAAGAGCTAAAAAATAATACAATGAAAAAACTATAATGCAATTGCATAATCCATGCACTCTAAAGAATTAAATTGAGTACTTATAAAAACATAATTTGTAATCCCCCTGATGACAAAAACAAACGTTTTTTACTAGGGAAAAAGGGAAGTAATGAAATGCTAGCTATTGGATTAAATCCAAGTACAGCCAACGAAGATAATTTAGATCCTACCTCAAGAAATATTCAAGCCATTGCACAGAATAATGGATGTGACGGTTGGTGGTTGATTAACCTTTACGCCCAGAGGACTCCAAAGCCAAGTAATCTCCCAAAAAAAGTTAATCAAGTTATTGCAAAAGAAAACATTGATTTTATTAAAGAGCTCATCAATAACGATAATGATATATCTAAAATTCTTTTTTGCTGGGGAAACCATATAAATGATCACTCTTATTTAAAAAAACAAGCAGATCAAATAATTGATATTCTAAAAGAATTAGATCTTAAGCCCCTTTGTTTAGGAAAAACATTAACTGGAAATCCCCTGCATCCAGCACCTATGGTGGTTAATAGGTTTTTTGGAGGTGTTAATAATGTAGTCTTAGAAAAATACTAATAATAAAAGCCGGTTTTTAGCCATTTTTGATCAATTTTGACTCATTTTGGACGTTTTTTGATCATTTTTGGCCTTTTTTGATCAATTTTGGGCTGTTTTTAATAAAACCCTCTATTCAATATTTTCTTTCTCAACAACAACCACAAACCTATCATCTTTTTGGTTTTTAATCTCTGACCAAGGTGATTTTGCATAAGCCTGCTGGACACATCTATGCTTAATTATTGCTGAGGTCATTCCATAACCAACTGCAACTTGAATGTCTTTGAATTTTACTTTAATTGTTACTTCTCCTGAAAAAATAGCCATAATAGTTTTTTTAATTAAACGTCATTTATGACCAAGATGAATATGATTTCTCGATTGTTTTAGACGAGCGTCTCGTATTCTAAACCACCGTGTCTCGAGAAGATCGGTTGGTACGCTAAATGCGTTCTTGATACAATATAAAGGTAAAGAAAAAATCACAAATCCCAGAACTTACTGAACAAACAAAGGCAAGTCTTCACTTACTTCATAAGTAGCTTGTTTCATTCTTGGTAAAGTGGATTGTAGAACTTACTGAAGATGATATGCCTGTGGTTTAGAATAATGCAATTGCATTTACTGGTGAACCTGTCCCTCCCTTAAATCTTAAAGGCTGGACAGAAATAAAAAACTCCCATTTATTTTGTTTTTTAGCCTCCTTCGAAATTTGTTCTAAATTTAGGTTATCTAATAATGGCATTCCCATTGAGACAAGTGTTAACTTATGAACTGGACTTCCTTCTTCTGGAATTCCTGAAGGTTGAGCATCATTTGTACCATCTGAACCTAAAACAGAAACTTGACGTTCATATAATAGTGATGTAATTTTATAATCTACCCCTGCACTTACTTTTGAATAGTCCGAATCACCTTTGATGCTTTTTTCTGACCATCTTCCTGTTCTAATAAGAACAATATCTCCTTTTTCTATTTTAACATTATACTTTTCTTCAAATTTTAAAATATCGTTTATTGTTATTTTTGTTCCTGCATCAAGATATTCTTTGCCATACAATAATGGAATATCAATCAAAACTCCTTTAGACATAATACCACCGCTAAATGCCTCAATACCAAGCTCTTCAAACCCTTGTGATGTGATATTTGATGCATCATAACCATTATATAATTTTCCTCCCTGACCCAAATGCGCTAATCCATCCATATGTGAGACAGTGAATCCGTGATATGATATACTATAGTTATCTGTAGCCCAATCGTAACCTTTAAACTCGACAGATGATGCTTGATGATTATATTTTGTGATTTCATCAAAATCAGAATGATTGATTTGAGAGGAATCTTGAGTAATATTAAATGATAGGGAGACTGAAATTCCTTTTTTAGGTAGCTTAAGGGCATTCAATATTTTATTATTATCGATATAATTTACTGTTCCCTTTTTATCTTTATTGCCCCATTTTCCTTTATTTGATACCTTTTCAAATAATTTATCATAAGTTTTTTTTTCAGGAGAAACATTTTGAGAAGTGCAAGAGTAGAATACAGATAGGAAAATGATTAAAATATAGTATTTCATTTTAATTGATTTATGATTAATAAGCTGCTAATATACAAATTAACCCCTGAACTTAACGAAGAGGATATGCCGATGATTTAGTTATCAATGGGGGTTAGCTTATAATCATACAATTGTGTTGCAACCAATATATCACTATTATATTCTCTCAATGAATAAATTAAACCATCTTTCATTTTGAAAATCCACACATATTTATTGTCATATTCTCCATTTTTACCTTCTGCATCTCCCTCTTGAATTATTGCTACACCATTTTCATCGAAAATAGTATCAACTGTATTCAAGATGATACCATTAGGTAGGATTTCAGGAATTATGTTTTTAAAATATTCATCAAATAAATTATCTCTATTCCATAATACCCCTCCTTGTTCAATTATACCCATCCAAGAAAAAGTAAAATCATTATGAAGTAAACTTTTTGAAACTTCAGGATTTGTAAAAAGATTATCAAAAAATGATTGAGCCATTTTTAGATTTGCTTCTGATTTTAATTCCTTTTCACTTTTTTGAGGTTGATTTTGACAAGAAATTATGAATGAAATTAACATTATTGAAAATAGAATATTTCTCATTTTAATTGATTTATGATTAATAAGCTGCTAATATAAGAAACTCTACAATATCTCTACTCTGTGTTTTATCCCTGAACTTACTGAAGATGATATGCCTGTGGTTTAAAAGAAAACGCCTCTGACCATGAGAGTTTGGATTACACCCCTCTATGCCAGTTAAGCCCTAAGGAAAACCTCCTACTTTATAAATCTATAATACTCTTTCTGTCATTACATTAGATAGGATATTTGAGGTGCAATGTATGTAGTGTCTTAAATACAGAAGTTTGGGGTTATATACTAGATACAAGAACTAGTTTCTAATCTGAAAACGATTCTAAAAACCCC
>JGI20160J14292_10002940_pt1 | contig 13253 bp, 10 predicted proteins | sample COG_10_FD_14292 | JGI IMG/M metagenome (IMG submission 14292) | reverse complement strand
ATTGACAATTGGAATGTCTCATGAAATTGAAGCAATTCCATTGCTGAGAAGTGAGGTTACGGAACAATTGGTTGCTGAGATTAAAAATAACTCAGTGCCGAACCAAGGCCTCATTTTAGACTTTATGGGCTGGGACAAAACCTGCTATACAGCTACTCGTTCAGAAATCAGTAGTTATCAAACTAATGGTGCTAAGTATGGCGAAACCGATTTTCAATCCCTCAACGATTATTTGAATAAAAACCCAAAAGGACAAATCGTCTTCTTTCAATTGGGAAAACTGAATGACAAAACTAGCGTTCGAGACAGTATTTTTGGTTGGGACGAGCTGAACCGCTGGTTTGTGGCTGATGAAGTTTGGACTGCTTCTGGTCTTAAACTTTTCAATTATCGTGAGATTTCAACGGGTGAAGCGGAGCAAATTGGATCGAATGAAACGGCTCAAGTTGGCTTTTTTGATATGACGCATGATGCAGCGTTTTTTGAGCAAAAAATTCGATTTGATAAAAGCTGGTTTACCAAAGTAAGAAGAAGGTCATTTTGGGATTGGGAAACGATGGAAACCACAATGAAAAAAAATACTGATTACATGATTGAAGAAGAAAATCAGAAAAAGTGATGAGAAAGCTTTCAGCCGTCATAATCACCTTTAACGAAGCGCGCAACATCAAGCGGTGCATCGCTTCGTTGCAAGGTTTGGCGGATGAAATTGTGGTGATTGATAGCTTCTCTACCGATGCCACACCAAGCATTTGCAAAAGTTTAAATATTCAGTTTCATCAGCGGGAATGGAAGGGCTACAGCAAGCAAAAGAACTATGGCAATGGCCTTGCTTCAAATGACTGGATTCTTTCTGTAGATGCTGATGAAGTGCTTTCGGAAGAACTAAAAAGCGCCATTCTTTTTGAAAAGGAAAATGGAAAAGGATTCAATTATTCATTCAACCGGCTAACCAATTATTGCGGAAAATGGATTAAGCATTCGGGCTGGTATCCTGATACAAAAGTTAAGATGTTTAATCGAACGGAGGACGATTGGCAAGGTGAGGTTCATGAAACACTTACAGTCGATTTAAACTCAGTAAAAAGGTTGAAAGGTGATTTACTTCACTATAGCTACAACTCGGTTAGCGACCATGTGAACCGAACTGATGTTTACTCAACTCTTGGGGCGAAAGAGCTTTTCGGGAAAGGTAAAAAAGCAAGCATCCTGAAGTTGTTGTTCAATCCGTGGCTCAAGTTCAATAAGATGTATTTCATCAAACTTGGTTTTCTGGATGGAATGGCTGGGTTTACCATTGCGCTAATTACGGCCTACGGCACGTTTCTCAAATACATCAAGCTGCATTATCTATCTAAAAACGCCTGATGGAGTTCTCTATTCTTATTCCAACGTGGAACAATCTGGAATTCCTAAAATGCTGCGTGAATAGCATTCGAAAGAACTCCATCGTGCAGCATGAAATTCTTGTTTATGTGAATGAAGGTGCTGACGGATCAGGCGATTGGTGCGAGAAGGAAAACATCAAATTCATTCATTCTAAAAAGAACGTTGGTGTTTGCACATCACTGAACGCACTATTTGAAATTGCGACCAAGGACATCATTTGCTACGTGAATGATGACATGTATCTGTGCCCAAATTGGGACGAGCCGTTGATAAAGGAGATCGAAACCATTGGGGATGAGAAGTTCTATTTCAGCTCTACGATGATTGAGCCTGAGGATACAGGAAACAAGTGTGTTTTTGCTCCGTTTCCTTTCGGGAAAACGCCCTCAGAATTCAAAGAATCTGAATTGCTGGCTGCGTTGCCTAAAATGAATAAGGCAGATTGGAGCGGCTCTACTTGGCCACCTAATCTCATGCACAGAAATATGTGGAAGGCGATAGATGGATATGGTGAAGAGTTCAGCCCTGGATTGTATTCAGACCCTGACGTAAGTATGAAACTATGGCAACAGGGTGTTCGAATTTTTAAAGGTCTAGGAGAAAGCCGAGCATATCATTTCATGTCAAAATCTACAGGTCGGGTTAAGATGAATGATGGCAAAAAAACCTTCCTTAAAAAGTGGGGCGTAAGTTCTAGCTGGTTTGTAAGGGAAGTGCTTAAGCAAGGTCAGTTTTACACGGGTCCTCTATCAGAAAAGAAAATTAGTCCGAATTTGAAGGACAGATTGAAAGGGCTAATTTCCTAGTCTGCCGTTTCTGCGAATTCCCTTCTCACAATTAGAAAGGCGTTGAAAAACGCAAAAAGCGTTACACCCGACTGACGATCAAACGTGTTGTCTGTGAGAAAGGAGACCACCATCAACAGTACAAATGCTACGTATAGATAATCTCTTCGGTAAAGAAAAAGTGGATAGGTCAGTGAAAGCAAAAGAATGATAAACCCTACAACGCCCAGTGTAATTCCAATTGTTAAAAACTGATTATGGGAAATACCTTGAAAGCGTTTTTTCATGCCGCGATTATCTACGGAATAGGCCTGTTTGTAAGCATCGAAAACATCTCCCGTACCAACTCCAAGCAGCACGTTTTCTCGGAAAATAGACCATCCAACCTGAGCGTAAATCCACCTTTGCAAAGTAGAAGAATTGTTTGCTTTTTGTAGCCAAGAGTATCTTTCTAATGCCCCAAAAAGCTGATAAATCCTTCTCGAAATCCCCAGTTTATCCGTATACAGATAATTGGTAAAACCATCTTCAATATTAGAAATGTCTTTTGGTGATAACTGATGAATGCCAACCGAATCTTTCATCAAACCTTTTGAAGTCATATAACGAATTGCGGTAAACTTAATTGGTTGGCCTTTCTTGTCAATCGTATCAAAACCTATGGCGCTAAGTTTAGACCATTCATTATGAAGTTCGTCCCAGCACACATAGTTCCAAACACGATGCCCGTTTTCTCGGTATAACACATCTTTTTGGTGTGCGTAAAATCGACCGTTTATTGTTCTTACTTTCTGCGTTCTGTAATCAAAAGGCACTTCTTGAAAATGCTTATCCGCAATCTGTTTGATATATAAAACACCTACAATTACAAGTAATAGAATGCTAAATAAAGAGCCTGTTTTTAGCAAACGATTTCGCTGCTTTTTCAATAACCATAAAAGGCTAAAGATTAGAAGTGTGGCAAAGGCTGCGTAAGCTGTAAATGCTTCTAGGATTACCAAAAACCAACTAATCCATAGCATTGTAGCAAGACAGAATGCCTTTTCCAGAATTGTCCATTCATTCCACTTTGCGTAAAGCGTGTATGCTAGAATAAAGAAAGAGAACGTGAGCATAAGCCCGAATCGAATATGAGATATGAAGAGGGAGATTTGGCGCTTATTAAATAGCTCCCCTCCCCATAATTCAAAGTATCGACCGGCACCGAAAATGGTTCCTATAACCGAAGCTAATACGAATAGAAACAGAATGTTTTGCAGCCGTTTCTTGTCTGGAAGCTTGGTAGTAAAAAGCAGCAGTGGCATAAGCAGCATAGGAAGCTTTATCCGAAGCTCTTTGAATCCTTGACCAATGTTTTCCGTCCAGAGCAGTCCAACACAAAACATCAAAAATGTGGATACAATGATGAGCGAAAATGGGTCTCTAAAAAACTGCTTCAGCCGCTTGAGGTAATTTCCTTCAAGCAACCAGTTTCCGGCAAGCACGAACGTACCAACACTAACCAGAAAAACAGAGAGCGGAAGCCCCATGGCAATCATTGCCATGCCCCAAAAAGTAATGTTTCGGTGTTGGTTGTCGGTCAGTTTCGGCATTGGGGCCTAAACTTGTTCAAAGGTTAATTTGAACTTGTGTTTGATAAAATACGTTTGTATTCCTCCGTATCAGCAAGAATCTCTAACGCTTTTTTTACATCCGAATCATCCTCCAACATGGCTTCGATACGGCCTTTTTGGTGGTGATAGCGTGAAACAATTTCACCGCGCAGCAGGTCTTTCACCTCTTCCTGAAATTCTTCTAGGTCATGAGTTTTGTTGTGTCTTACCTGTTCGTTAAGTGCGTTATACTCAACCTCAATTCGCTCAAAATATTTTTCTTCCTCGGCTACTTCTTTCAACTTTTCCATCACTTTCTCGCTATCGGTGGTGTAGTCGAACTCTTTGGTCTCTAACCATGATTTGAATTCAGAATAAAGATTTTCGTCAATATCAAATTCTTTAACCGCAGCAATTTCTTTGTGTTGGTGGCGATATTCCGTTGCGAAATCGAAATACAACATTTTCAGACCCAAATTGAATGCAATATCTGACAATGGCATCGGCTTCACTTCCACATCTGGGTTAATTCCGCCACCATCAAAAACCGGTCTTCCAGCTCTTGTTTCATACTTGGTGATAAGGGAATCAGGAACTTTTCCTACACTGCCGTCCTCATTCCTATTCGAATAATCCAATGCCTGAATGCATCTACCGCTTGGGATGTAGTATTTGGCCGTTGTCACTTTTAGTTGAGAATTATAGCTCAACGGTCGGGTGGTCTGAACTAATCCTTTTCCGAACGTTCGCTCACCGATAATAACTCCCCTGTCTAAATCCTGAATAACTCCAGAAACAATCTCGGAAGCTGAAGCTGAACCGCGGTTGACTAACACAGCTAAAGGCATGTCTTTATCCAGTGGGGACTGCGTAGCTTTATAATCTTTGTTCCATTCTTTAACCTTGCCTTTTGTACTCACAATCATTTCTCCTTTGGATACAAAAAGATTACTGAGCGCAACCGCTTCTTTCAAAAGCCCCCCAGGGTTTCCTCGAAGATCAAGCACCAATTTCTTCATGCCTTTTGCTTTCAACTCAACCACCGCATCCTTTACATCTTGAGAGCAATTATCTGTAAAACTTGAAAGATTTAAATAGCCAACTTCTTCGTTTAACATTCCCAAATAAGGAACGCTTTTTATCTGAATTTCCTCTCTTTTAATAGTTACATCAAACGGCTTATCAACGCCAAAGCGCTTGATTGTCACCTTTACTTCTGTTTGAGGCTGTCCTTTCAAAAATGAACTGATGTCTCCTGTTGATTTTCCTTCTGTTGATTTTCCATTTACTTCCAAAATCACATCTCCAGCAAGCAAGCCTGCCTTCATAGCTGGAAATCCTTCATACGGCTCTGCAACTACCATCAAACTGTCTTTTTTACGAATCATTGCGCCAATACCACCATACTGGCCAGTGGTCATAAATCGGTAATCCTCAATGTCTGTTTCAGGAATATAGGTGGTGTACGGGTCGAGCGAAAGAAGCATTCCATCAATTCCTTTTTCGACTAAATCACCAGGTTGCGTTTCATCTACGTAATAGAGATTCAGCTCTTTGAAAAGAGTGATGAAAATGTCGAGGTTTTTGCTAATCTCGAAATACGAATCAACGTAACTACTAGTAAGTAGTGAGATTAAAACCACTGGAATGATGATTAAAATGCCTCGTACTCGTTTAAATATTTTGGATGCTTTCATGCCGATAATGACTTCAATTTTTCGAGAATCCGCTTCATAGTTTCATTTAAATCACCATAAACGGGGATGTCGTTGCCAATGTAAACAAACGCGAGGGCAAAATATTTCCCTTGTGCTTGCCAAATTTCAATTATTTCTGATTTGTTGAGTCGGTACGTCTCACGAATCAACCGTTTTACCTTGTTTCTTGAAACTGCTTTTTTGAACCTTTTCTTCGGAACTGTTATGAGCAATTTCGCAGCCGNATCGCTTTCTTCAAGCGGCATATACATCACCCTAATTGGATATTCTTTAAATGATTTTCCTGATTTAAAAAGCGCATCAATTGCCAGTTTTGAGCAGAGTTTTTCCTTCTTTCCGAAAGTGTATCTGCTCATTTTGGTTTGAAGTTAGAAAAGAAAAAGGGGCAATGAATCATAGCCCCTCTTCCTTGTATATTTTTAACAAAAACGGTTTATTTTTTCTTGTTGGCTAGTTTGATGTATTGGTCCAATGCCATGGTCATTGAGGGTGCGCTAGGTACGGGCGCTCCGATATCAAGCTTTAAATGCTTCTCCTTAACAGCATGAGTTGTGGTTGGTCCAAACGCGGCAATACGAGTGCTGTTTTGTTTGAATTCTGGGAAGTTTTCAAACAATGACTTGATGCCTGAAGGGCTGTAAAACACAAGTACATCGTAGTTCACATCGGCAAGGTCAGAAAGATCGCTACAAACCGTTTTGTAAAGCACGGCTTTTGTGTACGCAACACCCAACGCATCCAAGGATTCTGGAATGGTTGGTTTCAAGTCGTTGATACACGGCAAAAGGAATTTTTCGCCTTTGTGTTTTTTCAATACTTCAATTAAATCTCGGAACGTATTACCCCCGTAGAAAATCTTACGCTTTCTGTAAACCACGTACTTCTGAAGGTAGTAAGCTATGGTTTCCGAAACACAGAAGTATTTCATTGTTTCAGGAACGGTAACACGTGTTTCTTCACACATTCTGAAGAAGTGGTCCGCGGCATTTTTACTTGTCAAAAGAATAGCCGTATGGTCTAAAATATTGATTTTCTGAGTACGGAAATCTTTAGCTTCCACGCCTTCTACGTGAATAAAGGAGCGAAAATCGATTTTAAGATTATGCTTTTCAGCAAGTTCGAAATAGGGGTTTTTGTCTCCTTCAGGTTGGGGTTGAGAGACGAGAATGCTTTTTACTTTGTCCATGGGTCGTTGAACGTTTTTCTACCGTTAAAGTGCAAATCTGAGCAGCACAAAAATCGGCAGTATTTCGAGCGCGCAAAAGTAATAAAACAAATGAAGGGTTGATATTGCTGTTGAACTTACGGCTACCGAAATTCCTCGTTGCAACCCTTTCAAATAAAAGAATATGCCAACGCCCATACCTACATATATGATAAGCATAAATGGAATTTGCGTGCTGTAAAACAACAATAATGAAAGCGGGAGAAGCACTAATCCTGTGGCCGAAAACAGAACGCTAAGATTGAACCGGTGTAAGCGGAATTCACTGCTCAAGTTGAATAGTTGTGCTAATAACCAAAGCACAACTCTTTTAAATACTATCGCAATGAGTAAAACGCCAATTACGGAAAAGAAAAGCTCACTCTTGAAAAATTTAGTCTGCGAAAAATGAGGAAGAGCACCAGTGATGAAAAGAGCGATTGAAATAGACGATACAATTTGAATAATCAGCAGGTTTCTGCTACGCTGTGCGTTCTCAACTCGAGCATCTTGATTAGCTTGATTACTATCGAAACTCGCTTTTACAATGGCACTGAAAATACCATCAGAATTTCGTTGGAGGTAGAGAATGATTCCTGCGCAAATAAACAAGATAAAAAAACCAAAGCTTCCACCCGAAACAGCACGTTCTATGTACGAAAAATCATTTTCCGGCTGTAATTGATGACCCTTAAAAAGGCTGACAATCGGTGTTTCAACCATTGCGAAAACTGAGTCTTCGCAAAGTTGAGTTTGTAGCGTATCTGTTAGCAGGTCTTGCACATGGCAAAGTTAGGGCTGTTTACTTGCTACTTTTGGCTGAATATGAAGCAGTTTGCTAATTCTACCATCATTTTCCTGAGCATTTTCCTTTTTCAGGCTTGCCAAGGACAACATTCCACTAAAAAAGAAATGACCGACCATAAACACACGAATGCACTCATTAACGAGACAAGTCCATACCTTCTTCAGCACGCACACAACCCTGTCGATTGGATGGCTTGGAATGATGAAAGTTTAGCGAAAGCTAAAGCGGAGCAAAAACCAATTTTGGTGAGTATTGGCTACAGCGCTTGCCATTGGTGCCACGTAATGGAGCACGAGAGTTTTGAGGACAGCACCGTTGCTGCTTACATGAACGAAAACTTCATCTGCATTAAAGTAGATAGGGAAGAACGACCAGATGTGGATGCGGTTTATATGAATGCTGTTCAGCTGATGACTGGACGTGGAGGTTGGCCACTAAACTGCTTTGCGTTGCCCGATGGAAGACCGCTTTATGGCGGAACATATTTCCCAAAAGATCAATGGATGGACGTGATGGCAAAGGTGTCTGGCATTTGGCAGAATGACCGCGAAAAAGCGTTGGAATACGCCACAAATCTTACGAAAGGAGTTTCGGAAAGTGAGTTGATTCAGCGTAATACTGCAGAAGCCAAATTCACAAAAGACGCACTTTCAGCATTTGTGGAAACTTGGAAAACGCAGGTGGATAATAAAGAAGGTGGGCCGAACCGAGCGCCTAAATTCCCTTTGCCGAACAACTATGAGTTCTTACTTCGATATGCTACCCTAGAGAAGGACGAGTTCATGCTAAAGCATGTGGATTTGACGCTTAAAAAAATGGCATTTGGCGGTATTTACGACCAAGCTGGTGGTGGCTTTGCGCGTTATTCCACCGATGAACTTTGGAAAGCCCCGCACTTTGAGAAAATGCTTTACGACAACGGGCAGTTAGTATCGCTTTATTCGGAAGCGTATCAGGCAACCAAGAACCCATTGTACAAGGAAATTGTAGATCAAACCCTCGAATTCATCGAACGAGAAATGACTTCAAAGGAGGGCGCGTTTTATTCAGCGCTTGATGCTGATAGTGAAGGCGAAGAGGGTAAGTTTTATGTCTGGAAAAAGGATGAATTGCAAACCCTTTTTGGGGATGATTTTAATTGGGTAAAAGACTATTACAACATCAACGCAAAAGGACTTTGGGAACACGGTAATTATATTCTCCTGAGGAAAGATGGAGATGAAGAGTTTGCCAAAAAGCAAGGCTGGGAAGTTTCTGAATTAAAGAAGAAAGTGAAAGGAGTTAATGCACTTTTACTGCAAGAACGAAGCAAACGTATTCGTCCAGGTTTGGACGATAAACAACTCACTTCTTGGAATGCGTTAATGCTGAAAGGATATGCAGATGCGTATCGCGTATTTGGCACAAAGGAGTACTTGAATGCCGCTCTCAAAAACGCTGAATTCATTCTACAGACTCAGAAGCAGAAGGACGGTGCTTTGTGGCACAACCATAAAGAAGATAGATCAACTATCAATGGGTTTTTGGAAGACTATTGCTTCACAATTGAGGCTTTCATTTCATTGTATCAAGCCACGTTTGATAGAAAATGGTTGGACGAAGCCGATAAATTGGCGGCTTATACCCTTGAGCATTTTTATGATTCAGAATCAGGAATGTTTTTCTTCAATTCTAACTCAGACCCGAAACTTATTGCAAGAAAAATGGAGTTGACGGACAACGTGATTCCATCTTCCAATTCAAGCATTGCGAAAGGGCTTTTCTATCTCGGACATTACTTGGATAAGAAGGAATATTTGGACATTTCCGAGCAGATGTTGAATAACGTGGCGGCCAACGTTGGTCAGGGGCCGGGTTGGTATTCCAATTGGTTGGAGTTGATGTTGCATCACACTAATTCGTTCTATGAAGTGGCAATTGTTGGTAAGGAAGCGGAAGACAAACGTTCTGAAATGGAGCAACATTATCATCCAAATAAAATGCTGATTGGTGGAGAAAAGGAAGACGGCTTACCGCTTCTCGAAAACAAGTTGGTGAAAGGCGATACACACATTTATGTGTGTGTCGACAAGGCCTGTCAGATGCCCGTGTCAGAGGTGAATGAGGCGCTGAAACAGCTTCGTTGATTACCTCTTTCGCTTTAAGTGTTTGGCAAGTTGTACGCCCATGCTAAAACAAGCCTGAAGAAGGTACCCGCCAGTAGGAGCATCCCAATCAAGCATTTCACCAATGCAGTAAGTATTCTTCAGTTTTTTTAATTGGAAGGATTTATCTACGGCTTTCAAACTCAAACCTCCAGTTGTAGAAATTGCTTCGTCTAATGGAGCCGAGCCAATTATTTCAATAGGTAGACCTTTAATGCTTACTACTAAAAGCTCGGAATCCATGAATGTTTCTTTGGATGTGTAGGCCTTCAAGAGCCCGATTTTTTCAGGGCTTAGGTTCAACGCGGTTCGTAAAATATCAGTGGTATTCTTATGAGAAGACTTTTTGAATTTTTCAAACAATTGCTCAATTGTCAACATTGGTTTTAAATCTAAAAACACTGTTGCCTTTTCATTGGCACTTAGCTCTTCCCGAATTTGCGGACTCAACGCATAAATAGCATTGCCTTCAAGTCCCAGTTTTGTAATTACCAATTCTCCCTTTTGGCTTTTATCTGAACAACTGACCGCAATGTTTTTTAGCGGACTCCCTTCATGTTTGCTGATGAATTTCTCAGGCCAATCAATTTTATAAGCACAGTTTGAAGGCTGAAATGGAATGACATCCAAACCTTGAGTTTTGAAAATGTCCAGCCACGTTCCATCAGAACCCGTCACTTTCCAGCTTCCTCCGCCCAAGGCAAATACCGCATAGTCGGATTTGATTGCTGTGTCTCCGTTAAAAACGAGATTATTCTCTTCGTTCCAACCCGTCCAAGTCTGCTCATATTTAATTTGAACCCCTTGCTTGGAGAGTACATCTACAATGGTATTCAGCACCTCAATTGGCTTAATCCCTTTTTCTGGATAAACTCGATTACTGGTACCGACAAACGTTGGAATTCCAATATCGCTAAGCCATTTTTGAAAATTATCGTTGTCAAAATCAGTCAGTGATTTTTTCAAGAATTCGGATGGTGTATATCGCTCAATAAATTGAGAAATTGGCTCAGAATGCGTGAGATTAAACCCACCATCTCCGGCAACCAGAAATTTTCTACCCAACGATTTATTCTTCTCGTAAATGGTGACTTCAAACTTCTCAGACTTGAGGAATGCTGCTAGAAATAGTGCCGCTGACCCACCTCCAATAATTGATACTGATTTCTTCATGGTTATAGAATTATTAAACCGATGTCTCTGATTTCTTCCATCAATTCAGATTCCCAAAGGGATTCAAAATCCTCAAGGTGATGCTGCTGAAAACTGTCCTCAAACATCTTCAAAGAGACCAGTTGCGAACTTGTTGGAGTGACTTCATTTAGAACTTGAGAAAGCCATTGCCCTTCAGCAATCGGGCATTCTAAATGAATTGTTTCCTGTTTGGTGGTTATGGATAAAACCGATTCAGAAATATCATACGCAACAGGGCCGCCAAGCCAAGTGACCGTGGCTGTTTGTTTTAATGCTCTTTCATCAGGCTGAGCTAAAAAGCCTTCAATCAAATCGGGTGGAAGAGAGGTTTCTGGTACTTCATCATCAAACCAATCTTGAAGCGGTAGCTCAAAACCAATTCCGTGCATGTAATTGAACAGCGACTTCTTTAATCCCTCACCGAATTGGTCATGGTTTGCACCAGTTGGGTCTTCATGCTGAAGGTCGTTATTGGCAAAAGCGCCAATCGTTGAGTTCACGGCTTTAACCTTGAATTTCTCGGGGTTCAATCCAACAGGACTGTGAGCGGTCATCGCAAATCGATGCCAGAAAGCTGACTGCATCACGTTCAATTCAAACATCTGCCTAACCACTTCCAGCGAATCGATGGTTTCTTGAGCTGTTTGAGTTGGGAAACCGTACATCAAATAAGCGTGCACCATAATACCAGCCCGATTGAAATTCTCGTTCACCTTTGCCACTTGCTCTATGCTCACGCCTTTGGCAATCAGCTTCAATAAACGGTCTGAGGCTACTTCCAATCCGCCTGAAATAGCAATACAACCCGAAGCCGCTAGCAATCGACATAGGTCGTAATTAAAGCTCTTTTCAAAACGAATATTGGCCCACCATGTTACGACTAGTTTGCGCTTCAGAATTTCTAAAGCAATGGCTTTCATCAATGCTGGTGGAGCCGCTTCATCCACAAAATGAAACCCACGTTCGCCCGTTTGCGCAATCAGTTGTTCCATACGGTCAACGGTCAAAGTGGCCGATGAACCTTCATAATTTTTGATGTAATCGAGCGAGATATCGCAGAAGGTGCATTTGCCCCAATAGCAACCGTGTGCGATTGTCAGTTTGTTCCAACGGCCATCACTCCAAAGACGGTGCATGGGGTTGGTCAGCTGAATAACAGACAGATATTTCTTCAATGGCAAACCCGCGTAATCAGGCGTACCGACTTTCTCTTGTTTGATATCAGGATTTACACTTCCGTTGAGGTATTTCACTTCTCCATCCACAAGCGTGAATGTGCGTTTGAGGTTTTCCTTCTCAAGGTTGCCATTGAGATGCGCAAGCAGTTCCGTCAAAGGCACTTCGCCATCATCCAAAGTGATGAAGTCCACGAACTTGAAAACGCGCGGATCAGCCAACGAACGCAACTCCGTATTCGGGAAACCACCACCCATTGCAATAGTGATGTTCGGATGGTTTTTCTTCAACCATTGGCCGCATTTGAGGGCAGCAAAAAGATTGCCCGGAAACGGCACCGAAAGACAAACTAAAGTAGGTTTTTCAACCTCGATTTTCTCTTCCAGAATTGACAGCATTATTTCTGAAATCAGGCTCGATTCAGCGTGCAATTCTTCGTGCAACTCATCAAACGAATTGGCCGAAATTCCCAATCGCTCGGCATATCTACTAAAGCCAAAATGCGGATCCACTAACTCCACAATAAAATCGCTGATATCTTCTAAATAAAGCGTGGCTAAATGGCGTGCTTTGTCACGAATGCCCATCGAACCAAAAGCCCATTCCAAATCTTCCATTTGCTCAAATTTGGAAGCTTCTGGCAGGAAATTCCGTTCGCAAATGAAGTGCGAAAGTGTAGGGTCGTCATCTTGCAAGAATCCGATTACCGCATCAATGGTATTGATGTAACTTTCTCGCAGACTGTAAATGCGAAAAGCGTTCTCCGAAACATCTTCCAAGTTTTGGCTCGCCTGTTCAAATAGTTGAATCAGACCGTTTTTTGAAAACAATCTCAGAATAGTTTCTAAACCCAAATCCATCTGAGCACACGACACGTTCTGCGTGTTCAGAAAACCCTTCAGGTATGCCGTAGCCGGATAAGGCGTATTCAGCTGCGTAAATGGCGGATTGACTAAGAGAATTTTCTGGCTCACGTTTTCGAGTTGGAACGACTTCAAAGTACGCGTTAAAACCCGTGGAGGTCCAAGTTTTCAGAATCGACCATGTCTACCACCTGTTTCATTTTCTTCTGAATAACCTTAAAGTGATGCGCGCTTTCTTCCGTCACAAACGTGATGGCTTCTCCGGGGTTTTCCGCCCTACCTGTTCTTCCAATTCGATGTACAAAATCCTTTGGCGAACGCGGTAATTCGTAGTTAATCACATACGGCAGAAACTCAATATCAATCCCTCGCGAAAGCAA
>JGI20160J14292_10002934_pt1 | contig 13268 bp, 10 predicted proteins | sample COG_10_FD_14292 | JGI IMG/M metagenome (IMG submission 14292) | reverse complement strand
ACTATGTGTCTTAGCATCGATTTTGAAGCTAAGGTCAGTTACCTGAACAGTTGTGCTTTGAGTATCAAGAAGAATACTGTAAGTTCGCTCTGGGATTAATGGATCGACATCAAGCCATAAAATATAAGCAGCTAGTTGATCTGATACTTTTGGTATATCTTCAGTCTTACTGGGGCTCTCATGACCGTCANGAACCTTTTCAAGGAGTTCGTAGAGTCGATCAAAGTGCTCGTTCTTTGGCATAGCTTATTTGTGAATAAAATTATGGATTGGTAGGGATATTATAATTAATTAGTCAATTCAACTTTTAGTGAATTTTTTAATAGCTAGAATTACTTTCATAATGTAGAATGTCAGTTTTATAATCTTCAAAATTACCATGTTTATCAGTGTTTTAGACTTATTTAAAGTTGGTATTGGGCCGTCCAGTTCTCATACGATGGGACCTATGGTTGCGGCTAGCGCTTTTCTGCAAGATATACGTCATTATATTGATTCAAATTCAGATACAAAAAACTATCATGTCAGGTGCACTTTAAAAGACTCCCTGGCCTACACTGGAGTTGGTCATGCCACGGATAAAGCTGTAACTTTAGGTCTTCATGGGTATTTACCTAACACAATAATTAATGAAAATATGGATGAGGTTCATGATAGAACCTGGAACTCAAAAACTATCAATATAAGTGATGATATTTCAGCATCTTTCTTTTCGGAAGAAGATATTATTTTCGATACTCGAAACTCGCTCAAACAGCATCCAAATGGTCTTGTTTTTGAACTATTAGATGACTCTGGTGGATTATTATTATCTAGCACCTTCTTTTCGATTGGTGGTGGCTTTATATCTACCTTAGCAGAAATCGATAGCGTCGAGGCCCCAATAGCCGCTGAACCAAGTTCAGCCTACCCATATCCATTTGACAACTCAGACCAAATGCTGGAAATGTCAAAGAAGAATAAAAAGACGATCTGGGAGATGAAGCTAGCAAACGAATTAGAAAATCTTCCTGAGGAAATACTCAATTTAGAGCTAGACAAAATTTGGAATGCAATGAAAACTTGTGTTGAAAAAGGCCTAACTACTGAAGGTATTTTACCAGGTGGATTGAACACTAAAAGACGAGCAAAACAATTGAACGAAAGTCTCGAAAATGATAAGGAAAATGCAGGCTCTAGTGATTGGCTATGCGCATACGCTATGGCGGTTAATGAAGAAAATGCTGCTGGACATATGGTCGTTACGGCGCCTACCAATGGTGCAGCAGGTGTTGTGCCAGCAACACTCTACTACTACTATAAACATAAGGCTGCTTCACAAGAACAAATTCGACAATTTCTTTTGTCAGCTGCTGCAATTGGTGGATTAATTAAACATAACAGCTCAATCTCTGGGGCGGAAGTTGGATGTCAAGGAGAGGTTGGCTCTGCATCGTCAATGGCAGCTGCAGGGCTATGTGCAGCAAGGGGTGGAACAAGTGAACAAATCGAAAATGCAGCAGAGATGGCTCTTGAGCATCACATTGGAATGACTTGTGACCCGGTTAAAGGCCTAGTTCAAGTTCCATGTATTGAGAGAAACGGCTTCGGAGCCGTTAAAGCATATACTGCAAGTTCACTCTCACTTAGAGAGAGTGGAGAACACTTAATATCTCTAGATCAATGCATCGCCGCTATGAAGAGAACTGGACTAGATATGTCGACTAAGTATAAAGAGACCTCACTTGGTGGCTTAGCGGTCAGTTTTATTGAGTGCTAAATTAATCTGTATCTACTAAACCAGCACCCGCACCTGAAGCTCTCGATTCTGCGCTAGATTTCACTAAGCAACGAGAGAAATATTCATAGATTTCAGGCCACTTATCACCCACATTAACACCATTATTAAGAGTTTTCAGCCTTTCTTCAGCAATATTAAGTGTCTTTAGTTTGCCATTACTTATTGAAGTTTTATTATTAACATCAAAAGCCGAAATGTGAATATCAGCATAGTTGCTAAGCTCAATGGGAGCCTCTGATGAGCTAATAATTTCCCACTCAATATCATCTTTTAGATTAACCTCATAATGATTATTGCTTTTGTCTGTCCATGACACTTGAATGCCAGTGCATTGGTTTGCACCAAGGGCAGAAACAACCAGTAATGGGGAGTCTACATTAGTTAATTTTAAGTCTCCATCAAGGCCATTAAACTCGAGCCAATCTACGCAGCTTACTGAAGCCTCAATTGCTGACAAAACTTTGTCTTCAGGGCAAAAAAGGTGGCTTCCATCGCCGGTCTTTTCGAACTGAATAGAGAGGCTACTGGTTTGGCTATCTAAATTATCAAGTGCCAGAAGGCTGCACTCTGAGGGATCAAAACCATTTTGTGCAATCCAGATATTGCTTCTGGCAAAGTCTTCTGAAACTCCGATGGATGCATTAACACCAAACCCAGCACGAGTAAAATAAAAAAGAACTTCGTTTAAGGAAATCGTTAAACCGTTTTTCGACATGTGCAATTTATACACGGATAAGACTGTGGTTTTCCAGCTATAGGAAATGACCAACAATCATGGTTTGGCTCCGACAACTGGTCGGGCATTGGTGCTCCTTGGTACATTGAAATTCGAGTCCATAAATCTGACTTTGGATCAAACTTTGACGCTCCAAAGAATGCTAATTTGAATCGTAATAAATCAAGAGGCCTCATAGATTCACTTAGTAAATTATCTTGAACTTCTGAGTAAGGCCTTTCAAAAGTATTTTGAACCCTTCGAATAATATGCCTAAACTGAGGGTGCATCATTGCAAATTCTCCAATAGACATATCATCGTCAATGCCTTGCAATACCTCATTCAAATCATGAACATCGCGCCCAATAGCTAGTGGCATTTCTTGATCAACCCCATCATCGACTCCTTTAGAACCGAATCTGGGCTCTAATTTATCTTCAGAATAGTACCAAAAATGGTGCTGGGATTCTTCTAATGAGAAGTCAATAGTTGTCGCCCACTTATATGCATCAGCAACAACTTCTTTCAAGTGAGATAAAGTCATATCAGCCTGAAATTTAGGGATTACAGTTGAAGACATTGTATCTGCAAGGTCATCAACAAGTGTTCCATGTGGCTCAATAATTAAGGAGACAATCATTTCTTGGCATTCCAAAGAAAAGTTATCCTCGACATACTGATAGATTCCATTCCATGGATATGGTCTATATATATTTGATTCATTTTCACACCACATTCTCAGAGCTTGAATTTCATCTGTTAAACGAGAAATTCTTGCAGACTGAACTTCATCTGCAACATTCCATTCATCGACATGCTGGCTAACCTGAAGAAGTGACTTTAAGAAAACCTCAAGAGTTCCCACAATTGGAGTTTCAATGGACCTGACTCTTGCCAATGCTGTTTCTTTTGCGACAACCCAGTTATGGATTAATGCTGGGTGCTTAAGTAAAAATGGCGCCATACCCAAACCCGTTGCATTTCCAACTCCAATGAATTGACGAGTAGTCTGATCAAATTTAACAGCTTTTTTTCCACCTTTTTCTTTTGCAAGCTCTTCAACTGAGTCAATCGTAAACCAACGTATTAAGTAAACAGTGAGTAACTCTATTTGAAATGGTGCTTTGCATTCTTCTCGATCAGCAATTTTAGCTCTATCTGCACACCCAAACTTACCGCTTCCATAAACTGCTGAAGTTCTCATTAAATAACCTACAGAAGTTAATAAATCTAGATCTGGTTGTTGACCTTTTGATAATGAATCAACAGCATTTTTAAATACTCTTAAGCTTTTATTGGCCCTTGCCAAAGCAAGTTCGCTTGGTCTGTAACGACCGCCTTCTTGCTTAGGTGTATTTTGTGCCAAATAATCTATATCCTCTTGTGTTGGCACACCATCAAAAAGATTAAAGGTTGCATCCCAAACTTCTGCGATAACTCTATCCGTTCTCATGTCAGCTGGTATTTCTTGTGTAAAACCAACCAATGAGTAGGTTCTATTTGGAGTAGTAACCGAATAAACGCTTAAGCCGTAACCATCCTTATCAACTTCACGGCGCGTTCTCTCAAATTTCCAATTCTCCCGTGACATTCGCCTAATCAAAGTTCGCATAAAGCTCAACCGGGTAGGAAAAGATGAGCCCATTCTATCGAGACGCATAACCGTTTCAGGTGATCTCATAAAATCAGATTCATTCTCTATTAATACAGTTTCGCTAGACATAATAAATATTATAAAGATTCAAAAGATGCGTCGAAAAAATTTAACCAGTTTTTACCCATGACCAATTCAACGTCATTTTCAGAAAAACCTATGGACTTTAAACCATTTGAAATGTTTACAAAATCACGATTATCTCGAAACCACTCGGGCTGATCTGGAAATCCTGCAAAACTGGCCGAACCTTCACCGAAGTCACGATCATTAGTCCATGTGCCATTTCGCATCCACTCTACAACGCTATCAGGTTGATTTTGACATAGGTCAGTTCCAATACCGATATTATTCATCCCCATAATTTCTGCAGTATCGGCAATCATATTACAAAAACTTTCTAATGTGCAGTCTGAACCATCCTTAAGGTGGTGTGGGTAGACAGAAAAACCAAGCATACTATTACTTTCTCCAAGCGCCTTTAGAACTTCGTTTGACTTATTTCTCAGCGCAGGATGCCAGAACGTTGGATTTGCATGCGTGATTGCAATAGGACGCTCTGATATTTCTATAGCTTCTAGGGTAGATCTCTCTGAGGAATGACTCATATCGACCACTAGTCCAACCCTATTCATTTCTTTAATAACCTGTTTACCCATTCTCGTAATTCCTGGGTCGTTTTCTTCATAACAGCCAGTTCCTAAAAGACTTTGATTGTTATAGGTTAACTGCATAAACCTTGCACCTAGTTGATGACATACTTCAACGAGGCCAATATTATCTTCGATAGGGGAGCAGTTTTGATAGCCAAAAAAGATTGCTGTTCTTCCTTCTTTTTGAGCCTTTCTGACATCAGCTGCAGTTCGGCCAAGAAAAATTAAATTTGAGTAGTCCTCAAAACGACGGTTCCAGTCAATAACATTTTGGACCATCTCCTGAAAGTCTTCGTGATAACAAATTGTAACGTGAACAGCACTCAGACCGCCTTGGTTAATTTGCTTAAATATCTCCTCACTCCAATTATTGTATTGAAGTGCATCAATAAATAGTGAAGGGTGCGCCATTATGGATTTCCGCTAGAAATATAAGAAGTCTTAACTTGAGTATAAAGCTCTTTGGCATAAGTTCCTTGCTCTCTAGGGCCAAAGCTTGAATTTTTTCTACCTCCAAATGGGACATGGTAGTCCGTACCTGCTGTCGGTAAGTTCACCATAACGCAGCCACTTTCTGCATTCCTTCTAAAGTGACTTGCTCTTGAGAGAGACTGAGTAATAATTCCTGAAACAAGTCCAAATTCTGTGTCATTTGCAACCGATAATGCCTCTTCATAATCTGCAACTTTGATGACGCAAGCCATCGGTGCAAAAAGCTCCTCACGATTAACTCTCATAGAGTTGTTTCCCCCAATTAATAATGCTGGCTGCATATAAAAACCAGGATTATCAAGCTCAAGCTTGTTACCTCCACAGACCACTTCACAGCCCTCTTCTTTTGCTAAAGCCATATATTTGAGGTTGGAATCAAGTTGCTGTTGACTTGCGGCTGGACCAATTTGAGTGCCTTCTTGAAGCGCGTCACCGACCTTAAGAGCTGAAGTGGATTGGCTCATGCGTTCTACAAACTCATCATGAATGGAGGCATGAACAACTAGTCTAGAAGACGCGGTACATTTTTGACCAGTACTACCAAAAGCACCTCCAGTAGCAGCCGCAACAGCGACATCCATATCAGCATCATCCATTACCACAAGTGGGTTTTTAGAGCCTAACTCTAACTGAAACTTTGTTAAATTTTTAGCGGCTGCGCCTGCAATCTGACGACCCACATCATAAGATCCAGTAAAACTGATTGCATGCACTTTTGGACTTTCAGCCAACGACTGTCCAATTGATGAACCTGAGCCCATTACTAAATTAAACAAACCCTTTGGAATATCTTGCTTGGAAATGATTTCAGTTAATGCTACTGCACTTGCTGGTGTTAAGTTCGCAGGCTTCCAAATAACAGCATTACCAAATGCTAGTGCTGGAGCAATTTTCCAGCTCGCCGTTGCTGTTGGAAAGTTCCATGGCGAGATGATTGCGACTGTTCCCATTGGCTCTCTGCGAACGTCAATTTCAATATTAGGTCTGACTGAATCCGCAGTATCACCACCCTGCCTTAGGACCTCTGCTGCATAGTAAGTAAAAAATTGACCTGCCCTATATACTTCTCCTTTGCCTTCAGCAACTGGCTTACCTTCCTCTCTGGATAGCAGCTCCCCAAGTTCAGCGCTTCGCGCCATCATCTCTTCACCAATCTTCATCAATACAGCTTGACGCTGCTCAAGGCCTGTTGCAGCCCATTGTCTTTGGGCAACCTGAGCCGAATTGAGAGCATCCTCTAATTGTGAGTTACTGGCTTGAGCAAATTCTCCAATGACATCGTTTGTATTCGATGGATTGATATTAGAAATTGAACTTGCGCCTTTTACCCAGTCGCCCGCAATGTAGTTGTTAGAAAGATTAGACATGATTTTATTTCATTTTTCAAAAATTTAAATTTTACTCTTTATTATTGATTTATCAAGAATATAAGCACATATCTAAATATAGTATTTTTCAAGTTTCCATGAAAAAAAATGTTGCATTAAGTAATTAATTAATCTAGGATACTTTCATTAAATAGAAAGAAATTAATATGCCCAATTCTGCTGAAAGACTTGGAAGAGCGGCTCGAAGAAGTGACCGCCTAAAAGTCAAAATTGAAATGCTGCCGACTTTACGTCGAAATATCCCTCTTACAGAGCCAATGAATGAAGAGCAGATTGAGAAAATGGATGACGCTTCACTGTCTATTCTGGAGGAAGTTGGCGTAGAATTTCATGATCCTATTGCACTAGAACACTGGAAGGAAGCTGGAGCCAGTGTAGAGGGTGAGAGGGTGCGCTTTGATAGAGGTCTAATTCGAGAACTCATCAAATCAATTCCAGAGAGCATCACAATGCATGCCCGAGATCCAGAGAAGTCACTTGAAATTGGTGGAAATAACTCTATCTTTGTTCCAATGACAGGTGCTCCGTTTCTGACTGATCTTGAAAATAAAAGGCGTATGCCTACCCTGGATGATCTTGCTAACTTTCATAAGCTTTCTCATATGCTCCCTGCCATTCATTCGAGTGCCCATCACATCGTAGAACCCATGGATCATGCAATTTCTCATAGACATTTGAGGATAACTTATTCATCAATGAAGCACTCCGATAAGACCTTTATGGGTATGACCAGTAGTGGTAAGAATGCTGAGGATGTAATTGAGATGTGTAAGATTCTCTTTGGTGAAAAATTCATTGATACGCACCCAGTAGTCACCGGCAACATTAATGGAAACTCCCCACTAGTTTGGGATCAAACCATGCTCTCAGCTTTAAGGGTTTTTTCAGCACACAATCAACCTGTTCTCTGCTCTCCTTTCGTTCTTGGTGGCGCCAACACTCCCGCAAGTGTTGCACCAACGGTAGCTCAGGTCAATGCAGAAGCTCTATCTGCTCTCGCCTATACTCAAGTCATACGCAAAGGAGCGCCAGCAATTTATGGCCATTACTTAGCTACGGTATCAATGCAATCTGGGGCGCCTATGGCTGGAACGCCTGAAATCTCTCTCATGAATTTTATGATTGGACAAATGGCAAGACACTATAAAGTCCCTTGGAGAAGCTCTAATACGCTTGGTGGNTCAAAAGTTTTTGATGCCCAATCAGGCTATGAAAGTGCATCAACAATGATGGCTGTCCTNTTATCTGGCGCAAACTATATATGGCATTCTGCGGGATGGAATGAGGCTGGAATGCATTGCTCAATGGCAAAATTTGTGGTTGATGCTGAGCAATGCGAAATGGGCTATAGAATGGCTGAAGGAGTAAGATGGGATGATTTTGAAGAGGGGCTGGCTGCCATTAGAGATGTGGGTCCTGGTGGTCATTACCTTGGCCATCAACACACCATGGAAAATTTTCAGAGGGCCTTTTTTATGCCTAAACTATTTGACAATAATTCTGTTGAGCAATGGCAGGCTGATGGAAGTAAAGATACAATTCAAAGAGGACTTGAAGGGGCAAAAAAACTACTTGAAGATTATCAAGAGCCTAAGCTGGATCAAGCTAAAGATGAAGAGCTTTTGGATTACATCGCTAAAAGGGAAACTACAATTCCCAAAATGGAAGCACTTAATCAGGAGCATTAAACTATGGTCAAAGATAAATCAAATGTTGTTCTTGTGACTGGTGCCACTGGTGGTATTGGAAAGTCCATAGTAAATAAATATTCACAGCAAGGTTTAACTCTAGCAATTGCTGATAAGGACGAAGAACAGGCTAACAAACTTGTTCATGAAATCAATCACGGCAATGGAAAGGCAATGGCATTTCCTGGAGACCTGTTGGATCAAAATTATTGTGATAGTCTTGCAAATGAGGTTCAAAAAAAACTTGGAAGCATTGATATTCTCATCAACAATGCGGGTCTTATGCGTCGTGGTGACATCACACAGACCTCTGATGAGGATTATGATCTATCAATGAAGATAAATGTTGAAGCGCCGTTTAGACTCATTAGAGCTGCGATCCCCTTGATGGCAGAAGCTGGAGGTGGATCCATTGTCAACGTGTCATCCTGTTGGGGCATTAATCCAGGACCAAATCATCTGATCTACTGCACTACCAAGGCAGCATTAGCAGCAATGACGAAGTGCCTAGGCAGAGATCATGCTCATCAAAATATTCGAATCAATGCAGTATGTCCTAACGAAGTTAATACACCAATGCTCAGAACAGGTTTTGAAATAAGAGGTTTAAATCCAGATGATGCTATTGAAGAATTGAATCAATCTGTCCCGATAGGTCATATAGCTGAGCCAGAGGAGATTGCTAATGTGGTGTCTTTTTTAAGTTCAGATGAGGCGCGTTATATTTGTGGTTCACTAGTGGAGATTAATGGTGGAAAAGCGGTTTACTAATAAAATTGTTGTTGTTACTGGAGCCACTCAAGGCATTGGACTTGCTTGCGCTGAGCGTCTTCATGAAGAGGGAGCAACCGTTTGCGCCATTCAAAGAGGACAATCAAAGTTATTTGACTCTTTTAAGTTTGATCTAAGTAAAGAACAAGACTGCTCTAAAAGTATTGATGTCATTGTCAAAAAGTATGGTCGCATTGACGTATTAGTTAATAATGCTGGCATCATGAAAGAATCTTCGTTGATGGACACTTCACTTGAGGATTGGAATCAAACAATATCGGTTAATCTCACAGCCCCCTTCTTATTGAGTAAATTTGCTATGCCTTTTCTGATTGAATCTGAAGGCTGTATTGTTAATATCGGCTCAATTGAGGGGATAGGAGCTAATCCAAATCATGCGGCATATTGTTCTAGCAAGGCTGGGCTTAATGGGCTAACGCGAGCCATCGCAGTCGATCATGGAAAGGATGGGGTAAGGTGTAATGCTGTCGCTCCAGGATGGATAGATACAGAGCTAAATGAGGACTTTATAAACTCAATGCCTGATTCAGACCATTTTAGAAAAAATATTGGTAGTATCCACCCACTTAATAGAACAGGTAAAACAGAAGAAGTTGCCTCATTAGTTTCGTGGCTTGCATCTTCAGAATCAAGTTTTGTAACTGGACAGGTATATACTATTGATGGGGGAAGGATGGCAAAAATTAGCTTGCCAAACCCCTAGGAGAACATATGAAGTTTGAAGGAATTTATACGCCAGTACTTACACCGTATGATGACAATCATGCAATAAACTTTGACGCCATCGAGCCTATGATTGAGGATCTGATTAACAGTGGTGTTCATGGAATTGTCGTTGCTGGAACAACTGGCGAGTACTATGCTCAGGACACTAAAGAGCGCCTTCAGGTAATGAAGATAAGTAAGGATATCATTAATAATAGAGTTCCCTGCATTGTTGGTACTGGTGCCATTCGAACTGAAGAGTCAGTTTTCTTTGCAGAGGAGGCAGCCAAAATTGGAGCGGACGGAATATTAATAGCAACACCTCCCTATGCGCTCCCTACAGAGAGAGAAAATGCGCTTCATGCACTAGCAATTGACCGAGCAGCTGATCTTCCAATAATGCTCTACAACTATCCTGGAAGGATGGGCTCTATGATGGGTGAGGAATATCTTGACAGGGTGGGTAGGTCATCAAACTTNTNNGCCATCAAAGAAAGCAGTGGAGATATAAATAGACTTCACCTATTAGCAAGAGATTATCCTCATATCCAGCTTTGCTGCGGAATGGATGATCAAGCCTTAGAGTTCTTTGCTTGGGGAGCCAGTGGTTGGGTCTGTGCTGGATCTAATTTCGCTCCTGAAGCTCATGTTGCTCTATACGAGGCTTGTAGAGTTGAGGGAGACTTCGATAAAGGGAGGCGAATCATGTCAGCAATGATGCCGTTGATGAGAGTTCTTGAACAAGGTGGAAAATTTATCCAATGTATCAAGCACGGATCAATTATGAGAGGACTTCCAGTAGGGCCTCCAAGAAAACCACTTCAAAAATTGAATAAAGACGATAAGCGCCAATTAGAGCAAGTCATACGAGTCATGAATCAAACTGTCAATCAAATCAAACAGGAGGGGAGTTAAATGTCAAATCTTCTAACCCATGAGGAATATAGTGCAATTGCAAATTCACTTAGCTTTCCAACCAATGCGTTCATTAATGGACAATTCCAATCTTCAAAATCAGGAAAAACATTTGAAACTATAAACCCTGCAACTGGAAATGTTATTGCCAAAGTTGCTGCATGTAATGCAGATGATGTAGACCACGCTGTTATAAAAGCAAGGGAGGTATTTGATCAAGGTCACTGGTCAAAACTTCATCCAAGTGAGAGAAAAAAGGTGCTCATTAAATTATCTAAACTGATAAAAAGAAATCTTAATGAGCTGGCCGTTATGGAGAGTGTTGACTCAGGTAAACCAGTTCGTGATTGTGCAACGATTGACCTTCCAGAAACGATTGACTGTTTGCTTTGGCATGCAGAAGCCATTGACAAGATCTATGATCAAACTGCGCCAGCAGGAGAAGATGCCTTGTCCGTTATNGTTCGTGAACCGGTTGGCGTTGTTGGCTGCGTTCTGCCATGGAACTTTCCGCTTCTCATGATGGCCTGGAAAATAGCGCCCGCACTTGCTACAGGGAACTCTGTGATTGTTAAGCCAGCAGAACAAACTAGCTTAACCGCGCTTAGACTGGCCGAATTGGCCATCGATGCAGGACTCCCAAGAGGCGTCCTCAATGTCATACCAGGGATGGGGCCAGATGTTGGTGAGCCGATTGGCCTTCATGCTGATATCGATATGGTTTCATTTACTGGATCAACAGAGACTGGTAGACGTTTTCTGCGCTATTCAGCAGACTCAAATCTTAAAAAGATTGTGCTTGAGTGTGGCGGTAAAAATCCAGCAATTGTTTTGGATGATGCTGAAGATTTAGACCTAGTTGCAGAGCATATTGTGAACGCCTCTTTTTGGAACATGGGAGAGAACTGTTCAGCAAACTCAAGGCTCATTGTTCAAGAAAATATTAAAGAGGCTTTACTTGAAAAGATTCTTGCGCACCTCAGAGATTGGAAGACGGGTGATCCCCTTGATCCATCAAATTATCTTGGCTCTTTAGTGGATGATGAACACTTTAAAAAGGTTTGTAGCTACCTCAAGCAAGACAACATTTTAGTTGGCGGAACAACTGAAAAACCAAACTATGTTCTTCCTACTATTGTTGACCAGGTTGATCCTGACTCCAAAATAGCACAAGAGGAAATTTTTGGTCCAATCCTCTCTGTAATTACCGTGAAGTCATTTGATGAGGCGATTGCTGTTGCAAACAACACAGAATATGGATTAGCTGCCAGCGTCTTTACCTCAAATGGAAAGAAAGCAATCCGAGCTGCACGAGCCATTAAGGCGGGCACAGTGACTGTTAATTGTTATGGTGAAGGAGATATGAGTACGCCATTTGGTGGGTACAAGCATTCAGGTTTTGGCGGAAGGGATAACTCCATTCATGCCCATGACCAATATACAGAGCTCAAGACAATATGGATTGATCTCTCAGATCGGGCTCCAGAAGAGTCAGTAGATTAAAATAAATGAATCAGATCAAGCTACCTAAAAATCCTGGTGATACAGGCTGGAAAGAAATCCTTCCTAAAAGAAAGGTCAATCCAAAGCTTTCAGATCATATCAATGCAGACTATCTGATTATTGGAGGCGGCTTTGCTGGGTTATCTGCCGCACGGCGTTTAAATCAAATCAACAAAGAGGCAACAATTGTCTTACTTGAAGCCTGTGAAATTGGTGAAGGCCCCGCAGGAAGAAACTCAGGCTTTATGATTGATCTTCCTCACAACTTAGCTTCAGATGATTACGTAGGAAGCCTCGATAAAGATCGTGAACAAACCCTGATTAATCGCTCCGCTATTGAATTTGCCAAGAGCGCTTCAAAAGAATATGAAATGCCAGCTGAAGCGATACAACTTGTTGGCAAAACGAATGCAGCAGCAACTCCAAAAGGAATGAAATTCAATACTGAATATGCAAAGCATCTAGACAAAACGAGTGAAAGCTATAAGATGCTCGACTCTCAAGAAATGAAAGAACTGACCGGAATAGATTATTACCTAAATGGTCTATGGACACCGGGAACTGCAATGCTACAACCTGCCCTTTATATCCAGTCACTAGCAGATGGCGTCTCTAATAACCCCAATACAACCATCTATGAAAACTCTCCAGTCAGTTCTCTTGAAGAGGAAGGAATGCATGATGGACAAAAAGTATGGAAGGCTAAAACTAATCTTGGATCAATATCAAGCCCAAAAGTTATATTAGCAGTCAACGGCTTAGTTGAAAAATTTGGATACTTTCAGAATAGGCTAATGACTATTTTTACCTACTCATCCCTATCAAGAGAGTTAACTTCTGAAGAGTCTAATATGCTGGGCGGCACTCAAGATTGGGGATTAACTTCAGCTGACGCTATGGGCTCTTCAGTAAGGCGCATTTCTGGAATGGGTGGCAATAGGATTCTGGTTCGAAACAGATGGTCTTATAATCCAAGCATGGA
>JGI20160J14292_10002927_pt1 | contig 13288 bp, 10 predicted proteins | sample COG_10_FD_14292 | JGI IMG/M metagenome (IMG submission 14292) | reverse complement strand
TCGCCTGCCGCTTCTTTTTGTGTTGGCTGAAGCAGGCGAACGCTGTAACTTTTCGTGCCACACGTGGTGTACAGACCGTTTCAGTTTCGAAAAGACTGACTCCGTTGCAGTGGCTGGCGTATCTGTTCCGACCGCGGTCCACCAGTGATGCAAATGCTCGCCAGCGTTATACGATGCGTCTACGGCATTCCATAGACGGTTGGAACCGTCCCTGCGCGCCCATTCTGTGGTCGTCTTGCTGTACATGGAGTCAACGTTTGCCAAGACTGACCATGCCTGAGCGGCAGCGCTTGGATTGCCCTCTACAGCATATTCTGGATCCATGTGCTCAAACAACATAGACAAAACATTCGAGGCGCGAAGCTCTTTCACAACAACGCCGACAAGCTCTGAGGACTTTCGAAACATACGGATGTACATATCGGCATCTAGTCCTTCGTCGTACAGTTGCAGACGTATGTTGAGCCAGTCCAGCCGTTGGTGCTGTACATAATGCTCCAATAGTATTTTGACTGCTCTTGCAATGTCAAAGACGAGTACGTATTTTCGTTTCCAATTGTACATGATGTCTGTCGGAAACGTCTTGGACCCCACAAAATTGGCAATTTCTATGCCTATGAATTTCATTTCAATGCATTCTATCCATTTTGCCCTCTCCAAAGGTCTCAAGTCAGTGTAGGAGTATTCAGCTGCTGCTGTCATGAAATGATCGCAAACGGAGGTTCCATTCCAGTCGAGAGATTCGGCGACACGCCTGGGCAAATGGTGATTGTCTGTCGCGCCGAGAAAATGTTTCCCCAGATTGCCGACCGTGTGATTTGAATGTGTCGCCTTCATCTCGACACATTGCATCGGTTCCCATCCAATACCACTACAAAGACCAAAGCAAAGCCCTTGAACTATCGTGTCAATCGCAGTAAAGACGAAATTTAATGAGTTGCATACGACAGACGACAGAATTTCAAAGAACTTTCCAACCGGACCAAAGAATTTGAAGACTTCTGCTAGAATTTTCCACATTTGTTGAATGAGCAGCAATTGTATTTTGGCCCACAGTTGAAAGGCGTTGTCAAACATATCGCCGATAACAGACGCGTCGCCTGAAATTGCAGCGATGAATTGAAAGAATACCTTGAGACCCAATTGAACAATATCGAGAAGTCCTTGCTCTAGTTGGTCTATAACAATGTCGGTGATGTCAACAACCACATCGCAGACATCGCCCGCACCTTCTTTTATCACGTCTAGAAATTCACCAGTTGTTTCCCAAAAGTCTCGCCATATGAAAAAGACACCTTTGAGCATCACCTTGACACCACGAGTAAATGTTTCTTCGACAGACGCTTTTGTGATCGTACCACTCACAAAATCCATAACCATTACAGTGATAATATTTGTCAACGTCAACGTTGCACGGATTGATTGCACAAATATGACCTGGAAGATCATATTTATGTACTTTGCGAATGCCTGTTTCAATTCGCGAGAAATTCGAGGTATTACTCCCGCAATCATAGACGAAATAGATCCAAACAGCCGTTCATAATCGCAAAGTCTGGGCAAAGTCTTCAAATTTACGTCCGCAAAGTTGCCAGACATGAGTGAAATGCCGTTCTGAAGGACTTGGCGCGCCATGTTCATGGACAGTCTTTTGTAATTGCGCACAAACAAGCCGGCCGAGCAAAAGAAATCGTCTCTGCCCCAGATGCGACAACCTGGCGACTTGGTCATGTCTAATGCGTCAATGTCTGCAATAGATTCGTAAGTTTTGCTGGCATCACAAGACCATTCGCCTTGCGTCATCACTTGCACAACGGAACCGTCTGGTCGTGTTACAGGATTGCCGAACTCGTCCGTGGCATCGACCCACGAAGCTGGCTTAATACTACAACCCGAGGGCGTCGTCGCATATAAATTCTTGATATTACTCAACTTGCTTTTCGAAGACGTAAACTCGCCGGCAATGTCCAGCGTTGGGGTCTCAGCAATCAAATATGTAGACGAGCTACGTTGATCGGCTGCATTGCTGAAACCTTCGCCCTTCGTTATCCTGTCCACAACGTCGCACGTTGGGTTCAAAGGGCCCAATGACACAATGTAGTCCAACGCATTCGCAAATGCCGCTGCATTCTGAAACGTCCATTCTATTATCATAGAGTTGCACCAATGCATAGAAACCTTCTCAGAGGTAAATCTTTTCTCGATGAGATCGCCGACTTGTTGCGAAGACGACGTTACGTCCAAGTCGGGGTAGCGGGCGATGCACTTACACTGAGACGTCGCCTCCAATGGCTGCAAATACGAACACATGCAGTCGGGATCGTCGTTCGAATCGCAAATAGGAATTGGTTCAATAATCGTTTTTCTTAGTTTGCGGTCGTACGTCTTCTTATGACCGTACTCACGTTCACGACAATTTGCCCAACGCATATCTGCATCTTTCAAATCTACAGACGTTCGATTAAACTCAATCTCATACTTCTTTTTCAATTGCAACATGTTCATTCCATGCCCACAATTTGTTGGATAGTTGAAAAAATGCCCGGTGAGGATATCCCCATACGAAAGGGCTACTCGCGTCAGTACGCGAACGGATTCGACGGCCGACCGTGTTAGAGGCGGCAACGCAAACGGCAATGCAATCGACTTTTCTACGCCCATTTGCGGAATATTGACCTCTATATTCTGAATTGGATCGATGAACGGGAACGCATCACCGAAACCAGGACCCAAAACACCATGTGATACATGCATGATCAACGAGTCAAGAGGTGCAAACACGTCGAAGTTTAGTGACACTTGACCGCACCATGGATTATAATATGCGTCTTGTTCGTCCGCGGTCGTGCCCCAATACCGTTCGCAATTGCATTTGCTCAAATCTTGTGTCCAAATCCATCCATCCGGATTGTACACGTCAGTCTCATAATTATACGCTGTCACCCTTGACCGATCCGCGCAAGAATATACTTGGTTACGCGGTAACATAGGGCCTTCCCATCGCTGAAATGTACGAAACACATTCTGAGGCTCGTGGGTGAACAATGATTTTAACAACAACTCGACAGACAGTCCCCAACCAATGTACCACAAATTTTCATAAGCTATACCAGCATTGTACACAGAACATCCAGCCGTATAACCGAGAGACACATACTTGTGATCCTTCACATCACGAGCCCAGTCACACGTTAAATCCAAAGGCGTGTCCGCCGACGAAAACACCTGCCCAATCGTCAACGTGTCTGTCATCAAACGTTCAATCACATACACACCCCACTGCACCAAAACTGCAAGTGAATATGTACCGGAATGGACATGGGCCAACGACTTTTCCAATGACCAAACTTCCATATCCAACGGCGAACGATCACTCTTAAACGAACCTAGCACGTGCAATGGCACATTCACACCTATTGTTGCGACAGAATGCCAAAATGCAACCAGGTAATGAGACCACATTGTTGCGAACGCCTCTTTCGGATACATCGTAAACTTGAAATCAGGATCGAATTGCTTTATCACATTGCCAAACATCTTGAACAATACAGCGTCGATAGACAACCCCAATTCCATAACACCACGCTCGACCTTGAACGCAATACGCAAGACTTCTGGGAAGTCGCCCAACAACAACTTAAATCCCATTTGGAACACGCGAATAAATGCCTGCCAAAAATTATCTATCGTTGCAACCACATGAGGCTCCTTGAACACCAAGAAACCAATCTCAAACAACGGTTCAAAACGCTTACACGCACAAGACAGCGCCTCTTCGATGATGGCCACAGAATGCAACGTGTGATTGACAGGCTGCGCAATATCGAAATCGTTATTGAAAAAATTATTGTCCTCACGCACAACTCCATTCGAACCGAACCAATTACGAATTGAAATCGTACCCGTCGTCAACGCCAACGACAACTCGCTGAATATACGAAACAAATTTACATGAGAACATTGTGCCACGGTTATGTACCAGGCCTCTACGACTTGTCCGACAAAAACCAAATACGCGTTCACAAACGGTGCTAATATCGCAAATAGTATTCGCCCGATCTGCAAAAATGGTGTCACAATATTGCGCAAGATTGGCACAACAGAACACGTCCACGCACTATCCATAATCGACAAAATATCGTAATGATAAAAATGCATCAACAAAGTCACAGCACTAAATGCAATCGCAGCGAACAACCACTTGCTTCGGGACACTGTCATAGACGCCACGTCTGTACTCGCGCCCCACACACCATTCAAAGGTAAAAATAAAGTATTCACAAGCAAATTTGATATCTGCAATGTCATTTGCTCGAGATCACGCCCAAGAGACTCGTCGGAATCAGAACCAACGTTGAACACCGTCACTACGACATAAGACAACACAAAACCTACCAATGCCGTTATTAATAGGTACACCACATCATACATTCTTATACTTTCATTACTGGATTAAATAGTTCATATATACAAATGCTGTTTGCGCACAATGCGGTTCGCCAACCAACGCACAATCATGCGGTATATAAGGTATATTTTCTTTGAACAAATGTCACTGCGACAATGGAATTTCCAGCCCGCCGAAGGCAATAGATTAGGGAAGGGCCTTGTCATAGGGTTAGCTGGTTCTGCGGCTGTGGCTGTGGCTGGCACTGACATTAAAGAGACAAGAAGACGTATTGAAGCGGCGCCGTGTGATGAAATTGATAGCGAATATAGACGGGCTGCGAGAGACCACCATCCAGACAGAAGAGGAGGCGTAGACGCTGATTTCAGACAGGTTGTCATGTCGAAAAAAATTGCAAAAGCCAGATGCCAGAGGAAAAAACAGACTACGACCAAACCTACAGAACCCACAAAAAAACAAAAAACAAAAAACAAAAAACAAAAAACAAAAAACAAAAAACAAAAGCCTACAGACAGCACGAGTCAAGGCTCCGCGGGGGTTAAAAGCATTATGCTTGGGACTGCCATCGGCCTTGCTGGGCTCAAAATATCACAATGTCAACGTGGACACAAAAGACCAAAAAGTACAACCCCGAGGCGCGCTAAACAACCAATACACTTAGGCTCAGACTCAGACTCAGGCGCGAATGCAGATATGTACAATCGCATCGAAGCCAGGAAAAACAAACTCCGCCCATCAGAAGGTAAGATAATTTCTACTTTGATTCATGGTGGTCTCGCTGGTCTCGCGCTACCAGACCCCTTTGTCCCAGGTTCAATTAGAGCTCCCATACCAGACAGTGCTCACGCGGGCAGGAATATTCTCCAGGCAGATCACGCGCAACGTGCACGCGTATCTAATGCGGTCCCCTCACCCCATGCAATCCCAAGAACGAGTGCGAAATCCACGAGACTGGCCAACTCAAACCCTAACCCCAAGAAACACAAGAAAAAACGGGCCGCCAAAAAACGTAGGGCTCGGAAAGTCTGTCCAGTACGCAATCCAGATCAATTTCTCAACGACACTGCGTATGTTCGGAGTGCGCAGTGTGACAATGTCAAAAGCAAATTCAGGGCAAAAGCTAAAACATATCATCCGGATGGTGGTGGAAATAAAGAAGAATTTCAAAAACTTACACATGCCAAAGAAACCAGATTAGCAGAATGCAACGGCGGTCAATCAGATTTGGCAATGGCTGCTCTCGGTCTCACTACTGCCGCGGTAGTTGCGGTACAAAATTGCAAACGAAAGAAGCAGAAAAGTGCTCGCAAACCCGATTGTGAACCGTCGTCAAAGTCCGGTGGAGAGGGCGAATCCAAATGCTGCGAGTCGCATTCCGAGTCAGAGTCCGAGTCGGATGCCGAGTCGGATTCCGAGTCAGAGTCAGAGTCAGAGTCGGAATCCGAGTCAGAGTCCGAGTCGGAATCCGAATTCAAACGTGACCAGGAATCTAAAGAACCAGATAAACCCCCAAGAATGACACTTAGAGAACGAATCGACGCACGAAGAAATCCTAGTTGGTCAATAACCAAAACTTTAGAAGCCAAAGAGTCAAAGAGTAAATAATATCATTTTAAATGTCAGAGAGAATCTAGAGTCATTTAAATCACACACACACAAACACACAAACACACTAAGCCCCAACCTTACATTACACTATGTCTACCTTCGGACCAAGTAAAAAGGTTGTGAATGGCTACGTTGCCTCCATAGCACGCGGGAAGACACTCGTGCTCGATACGAGTGCTCTGGGAACGTCCAGGGCGCTGGCAAAGACCGTCGGTAAGTCGAACACGACCGTATTCGGCATCGATCCCAATCTTGAAAAAGAAAGCAAAAGATTTGGCATCAAATGCGTGAAAGGATGGTCTGGAGATGTACTCGAGACTCTTGGAAAGATAAAGTACGATCTCATTTACCTGGACTACTGTGGGACGCCGGACGGCAATGCTAGTTTCGACCCGATGGAGGACATGGCCAGGGCATCTACGATGCTCACGCGTGGAGGAGTGCTCGCGTGCACGTTTTGCAAGCGATGTCCGAGCGTGTTGTCCAAATGCGTCAATATGGCACCCCCAACACTAAGTCTGCAACGATCCTTCGAATATTGTGACACTTCTGCCATGATATTTGTAGTGTACAGTGCACGAAGACTCCCTCAGATTGGCCCGCCTGTTGGCAGCATCATCCGTATTCAACATTGGACAGCCCGCGTCGAAGAGGTTTACCTTGACGGCATGCGGCTTGTTTTGGTGAAGAAAGGTGCAACCGGGTGGGTTCTTGACACTTCAGAATCCGAATTGTGGGAGGAACCGTTTACAGCCATTGACGATGTCATCGAGATACCGTCTAAGAAAACAAAACAAGTGAACAAGTCTAAAAAACAAAAAAAGAAGAGCAATAGCCGAACGCTCGACTTACACACATTCATTGGTCTCATGAAGGCAAGTACTGATACCCCAGAAAAGGTCGTAAGCAAAGAGAAGAAGGTGAATAAGGAGAAGGATATGCCGAAGGCGATCAAAAGGTTCAAGGAATGGTTCGACGAGTGCATCAATACTACCGAATATACCACCTCGTTCTATCTCCAGAAAAAAGCGGCTCTAGACCATTACAAATCGTGGTGCTCTACGAAGGGCATCGTGGCAGAGCACTGTCTCTCCGATAGATGCAATTCGGATTGCAAGGCAAACCGGTGCCCTTTAAACACTTGTACGAGATTCCTTTGTCACATGTGCGATGCTCTGGGATTTGACAACAGAGATAAGTCTGGCAAGTTTGACAAAGAACGCAAAACCCGAAAAAATAATGACGGGGATCGGTGGTACAAGGCGTACTTTAAGGAGGGGAAAGCGACGGACGTAAAGCTTAAGAGCGGAGCAGTTTGGTTGGTGCAAACGGCCAAGTACAAAGAGTAAGATATCCGTATATAATATGAATTTGTGAAGCAGTTCTTTCCTAAATACGACAATGACTATATAGCTCTAAAAAATAATATATTTCTCTGACAAATGATATTTTTGTAGACGTACTAGAAATCCCCTCGTAATCTTTTGCGTTTTGACTGCAGCTTCGTGTTGTTGATATTCCGTTATTCTTTTGTGGCTAAGGTACATTCTCCATCTTCGGTCTCCTAGAGCTCTTTCGCGTCTCACTTGCATAATGAAATAGCCGCGCGCGTGTCTTTTTTGATAAGATATAATTGTGTGAACATGTAACGCCTTGATCACTAAGTACATTGTATTTGTATTTAAGAGATCTTGTTCAGTTTGAGATGGAAATGATAATGCTGGGTTTCGTCATAGCCGCGAACGCAGCGAGCGTGACGATCCAAGGCAGCGATGGCATTCGTTACAGGGCGGTAACAGGCGAATTGCCTCATGATACAAAGGTATTTTTGAGTCAAGCGACTGAACCTTTTCGCGTGACTTTTGACATTGTCCGTGGCGTGGAGGTAGAGTCTGTATATTTGATGTAAAACGATTCGTGTTGCATTATATACAAAGTAGTCTGGTGCAATCGACTTCGCTTGAGCTTGCCGATCCAGATACACCGGAGAGTGGAAAGTATATCTCGTGCCATAGCTGACCCCCAACATTGTATATCGCAAGACTGGCTTCGTTGGGTACGTGTTGGAAGGGTTGTTTTTGACCATATCTGAGCGCGTATCCATCTTTGATGTTGTGTTTTTTTACAATGTAGCTTGTTGTTGTTATGGCGTATATGGGACGCTCGATGGTGAGTACAGACCTAATGTTTGTCATTGTATCCTGCGAATGTATGGTGGATGGCTTGACTTTGTATTGTCCCCTGGCCCAATCGTATATGGAAACTCCGTATTTGTTGTCTGTGATATATGTAAAATCTAGTATGCCCTGATTCGCGAATGCGTCTGTCATGCAGGCAATCGGGTATTTATAAAAATCTGATTTGTGTTTGCACTGCAAAGTTATGTCTGGTGTTTCTGCGTCGTTGATGTCTGAATATTTAGAATGAACGACGCATTGTTTTTTGTGCATTTTGACAATGAATCCGGGATTTCTAGCTGTCACAATTGGGTATACTTCTCCTGTGCCTTCTAGGTGAATCATTGGCATCATTTTTTCACATTTTTGAAGTGGCCATTTTGCGAATAGATGTGTTGTGTCTAACTTTGACATGCATTTCCTGCGCCATGAATGTCGCGGATGCAAGGCTGCCCATATATGGTTTCTGTATGGTGCGTCGTACGTGATATATTTACTATGTGCTGCTTTGTCGACTGCGCCCTGTTCGATCGTTGGTACGTACATGTTGAGTATCGCAACTGCGGCTTCGATGGCACTCCCGTTGGTGTTGGGGTTTACCCATTCTTTGAGTTCTTTGCAGTGGTGATATATTTCTCTGGCGTAATCTTCACAGTCTCCGTGGAATATGGTGGATCCATCTGCAGTGGGTTCTCTTGGTATGTCCCATCGCTCCGTGCCTTTTAGAGTCGGTGTCATTTGAACGTCTGGCGTGTATTGCACCGATATTTTCGTGTGTAGTGTCAGGAAGTCTGCAAGGACAGCGAGACATCGAATGTGTTTTGACTTTATCGTGCCCGACATCATGTTTGTGACCCACCGGACAAATTCTGCTGAGGTCATTGTATTTCGTGCCAATGCAATTTGCAGGCGGCTTTCGTACGATTTTAAAGCGAGCTTGCGTTTGGCATTCGGGTCCGTATCGATCATGCAGAATGCACCTGCTGGGAGAGTCATGCCAAGAACGTTGATATAGTATGGCGAGTGTACTAGTTTGAGTCCGCGAACAATCGGCATAAGTGTCTTTGAAGGTGGTCCAAAACCATCGATCCATGTAAGGTTTGATTCGGCTGCAGTGTAGAGAGATCTTACAAAGTTTGTGGATTGTATGGGATGGGATCGACTGACAATTGGTAGGGTCATGAACGTGATTGACATTTGCCCTGCGTGCAATGCTGGTCTGCTGGATGCGTCCCGCAGGGCTATACTTTGATAGGTTCTTATGTCGCACTGTGATACGTCTAGGATACATGTTCCTAGATACTGGCTGAGTGCCTGGGATTTTGTACCTTCTCGTCTCGTGCAAAATAATTGAAAGACCAATGATAACGTTTCGTTTTGTGATTTAAAATGGAAATGAATTAGCTTTGGCTTTGTTATAGTCCACATCCTGGGATTCGAGCCACAAGATGTATAGACAATCATGAATATGTCATCAGTAACATGGCTGTGCAAATCGTCGATGCGAAATTCCATATCGCATCCTTTTGTAAGGCCTGCCATCTTCTTCTAAGATGCTCAATGGCTTAAATAGTGCTGGATTCCGAAAACACATGAATTCCCATAGTGTTTTTTGTCGGCATGACAAATGCGACCAGTCAATTCGTTCAAAGAAATCCAGTTTTTGTGAACGAACGAATGATAATAAGATTTTTATGGATATTTTATATTGTAACCAATTGACCATTTTTTGTAACCACTCAATCGAACCAGGTCTAACCTCCCACGTTCTTGACCACTTCAACAGATAGTGAAGGCCCATTTTGTGTTTTGGATCATTGACATGTATTGCGCTCGGTCGAAGGTGATAAAGATCAGGCAAATTTTTGGCACGAATGCGCCATGCTTCTTGGTCATAGTATAATTCCCGGCAGGTTTTCCTGTATTGTACAAAGTCGTACGTTCTTAGAAATCCAGACACGTTCGTATCTACAATGTAGTTTGTTATCATTGTACATACAATGGAGCACGCCAACCCAGATCGCAGCCCAGTGTAACGGATTTTGCCCGCTGTTCGTAATTTTTGCAGCGAAGCAAAAGAGACATGGAATATTTTACAACTAAGTGATCCTATAAAAGCCACAGTGTAAGTTTTCAAAGATATGTTTTTTGTAAAGCAATTTTCGAATGAATGTGGACTGCACGCAATCCAGAATTTGACGAAATCTGCCGCAATCAATGGCGACGACATGGAGTCTGCGTGCAAGTATATTCACGCAGAGACGGGCGATGCCGTTCACAATCATCGGGGGCTTGGAGGAGATTGGTCTGTCTCAGCAGTACTCCAAGCACTGCGATCTAGAGATTTTGATGTGTACCCTGCAGTACAAACAAAACAGTCACGAGAGTGGTCGGGCCCATCTATGGACGATCTCGTACAAGACGAAGCGTTTCAGGGAATTATATTGCACCAACCGATGCAAAGACACTTTACATGCATTCGACCGGAAGAAGACAATGGCGAAAAGCGTTTGTATTATGTTGATTCGCAATCGGACGGTCCGAGGCGAATTTCATCCAGACTTGCTACAAGAAGGTGTTTAGCTTTGGCATACGCCTGGGAACCTTTCGTCGTAAAGGGTTCTCCTGTGGAATACGTTGCCCAACCCGAGAAGAAAGTCCTCTCCGCCCCGTATGGAATGAAACAGCGTCCGGTAGAGAAGCCCTCCGAGGAATTCTTGCAAGCGTGGCGATCCTTTAGTCAGGGGGGGCAGTCTGGCGCATGTCCTGTTGCCATCGGAGCCACAGCAATATCGTAAATGAAACAAGTAATATAATATGTTGTGATTTTTCTTGCAGATACCAAGGCTTTTGAGGCTCTCTACAGTGAGGACAGGTTGGCCAATGTCTGCCGTGAACATCTATTTCTCTTGTAGACCATTTCTGCCAGCAAAAATGGCAGATTCTATGATTACATTGCAGAGTGACGACTTTACGTCGACGCTGATAACAAATAGGACATTCGAACATTTGTTCATTTTGGTGTAATTTGCTTAAATACCTGCATGGGAGATTTCCTTCCAAATTGGGACGTTGGCAACGCCGAAACAGCGTTTTTTGAGGACGTCAACTTTGGCAAACATGACATCGAACGGAACATTCTTAAGTCTGAAATTCTCAAAGACCTCTACGCATAGGTTCCAAAACGAGGCGTTAAACGGGACTCGCCACATCCGAGTCAACAATGGTGTCCACGTCACAAACAGAGTCTCCGATGTCTTTTGGGCGGCCATTTCTTGATGGATCTGCATCATGTAGTAGACAGCTGGTCGTTTCCATTTTTTGCGAACCACCTCCGCCATTTCTTCGAATGTTTTACCGATGCCACCACCAGGGCACTTGATTTCGACGTTCGCATGCCATGCTACATCTTCAAGAGTCATGTGATTCGTTGATAGGGCTGTTTCTTTGGACATATGCTTGTTCAAAACAACAATGGCTCCGTCAGGACTTGCCGCGTATACGTCGTTGATGGGAATCTGCGGACACTCGAAGAAATGGGAATTCGGAATATGATCCACAATGACGTCTACAGCCGTGTCCTCGTGCTTGCTACCCCAAGCCATCCTCGACAATGCAACTTCGTCGAAATCTTCACGGACGTCTCCAAACCATTTTTGAAGAATCGTATCCCAATCCGATTCCTGTTTGAAATTGAAGTATAGGTCGCCCGGCTTTGAACCAGTAATACGACCTACACGCCCCGCCAACCATGCCTCAGAACCCTGCTCAGGTGCATCTGTCAATCCCTGGTCGCGCAAAGAATATATGTTGCGCATACTCATATTTAAGTTTAACACGTTCTAAATATATACCTGACAAATGCACAGTTCTTATTCTCTACATATTCCTAAACCCGAACCGCAAAAAACTCGGCGGCGAAAACGCAAATTTGTATCGTTAGCGCAGCAAATTACAGGCGGTGCATTCAAGTACCGTTGCATATCCTGTCAAAAGGATGTTTACTTCTCACCAGGACACGAGCTTGTATGTACACATTGTGCGTCCAGAACGGTGGAAAAGGTGCGAGAGGTCTACGAAAAACGTGTACTATCAGCTCGCTGATCGGTACTATCAGCTCGCTTATCATCGTCGTCTTCAAGCCACGTTTTAGCTTTGTCGAACGCGCGCGAGGCGGCCAACCCTAGCAAGCGGACCTCTTCCATAGTTGGGGGTTGCCAGGGCTTTTCTCCAGAGGGCGGAGGTGGTAATACACGCGCAGCTGTCCAACCTATAGTTATGCCTGATAGAAACTTAAACATTTGTTCTTTCTCTACGTTAAATTATAGTCCATTTTTACAATTGGTCTGCAAGCCACTGGAACCCAAGCTTTGCGCGCTCATTTGTGGTCGCAGAACATTCGATAATATGCCACTCGCAACACTTCACAGTCTCCAATTTCAAAATTGATCGCAAATCGGATCGCGACGCAGCGTTGGGCAAGTCCTGTTTGTTTGCCAATATCAAAAAAGGCTTACCCACCAATTCCTTATGAGACATCAGTGTATGCAACTCTAACCGAACTGTCTCGAAACGATCCCGATCCGACGAATCTACCACAAACGCAATGCCGTCCGTCTGGCCAAAATAATGTGGCCAAAGGGCCCTGAAACGATCCTGTCCCCCAATGTCCCACATCTTTATATCCAACTTCCCAACCTTTACCCCCTCCACATTAAACCCAACTGTTGGCACAGTGTACGGCAGTGGCTCGCCAAGATGCAACGCGTATAGTGTCGCTGTTTTTCCGGCGTTATCCAAGCCCAAAATTAACACGCTCGTCTCGCGATGAAACGAATCCCAAAGCCACTGCAGCTGGCTTAACACCTGACCCATTATGCGCGTGTACGAGCACGTTTATACTCTATACAACCAAAATGTAAAAACAGTTTTTGCGTTTTTTAACAACAAAATACACTATATAAGACCCTCACTCTGTGTAAACAACATGTCCGGCTACGAAGATTCAGCTAACATCAGCGGCGTCGGAAACGCAAGTGGTTCTATGCACGACCTCCAGCCGTTCTTTGGACAAGTCGAGCCTCAATACCAAAAG
>JGI20160J14292_10002918_pt1 | contig 13318 bp, 10 predicted proteins | sample COG_10_FD_14292 | JGI IMG/M metagenome (IMG submission 14292) | reverse complement strand
TATGAACTTTTCTTTGGGGTCTTTTGATGCCTTCGATTGAGCTAGTAAAGTTATATCTTTTATCGAAGTGAGATGCGAGTCTATGTGATCTAGCTCAAATCCAGCAGCACCATTTCCACTAAAACCAAAGTCACCAATTTTATTATCCTTTATACCTTCAAAAACCCAATCAAATTTTGAATCAAAACATTTACGTTTATAAGGATGTCCGTAAAAATTACCTTGTGCTGTAAATCCAATACCAACAAGTTCTTGAGGTGCTCTTCCAATTCTTCTCCATAAACCTCCATAAGTTCCATCAAAAGCATTATAAGACTCCCCTGGTTCTGATGCCCAAGCACGAATTCCACCTTCTGGTCTTCTAATTTCTAATAAACTTTTATTTTCTTTATGAATAGCAATTCTCCAATAAAAACCATTGCCACCTAAATAGTTAAGCGATCCTCCATTATTACGAAAATCACGTAATGCATCTAATGTTTCTTTTGTGTGATACTCTGGATGTGATCCTGTTATAAGAGTTTTATATCTTTTAATTGCTTTATAACCATCTTCGTGAAGTTGCTCATCAGTAACTATTTCATAATCTATTTCTTTATTATGTAGCCAACTTATTAAATGACTGTCTGCCTGAAAATGCCTTAATCCTGAACAGGGAGAATTAGACCCACCAAAAGTTATATATCCAGGTCTTAAATTAAATAAAGGTCTTCGATGAGACGCATGACAAATTCCAGAACCATCAGAATGATAGTTGTAAGCTGAAAGACCATATTCTTTATGGTTAACTGGATTATATGGATATGCATTCCATTCTTTAATTCTATTTAACCAACTATCATCATAATCTACTCGAGCATGGTTTCCATAAATTGAATAAGTGAAAGTAGATATTAAAACGCATACTTTGGATTTAATCTTTTTAATACTTGGAGCAACAAAAAAAGGTATCGAATCTTGATACCCTTCTCCATCAATTTTCATAGTATATATCCCTGATGGCATATCTTTAGGAATCTTAAATTTAAAATCTGTATTCCAATTAAAATCATAGATATCATCTTCATGAAAATGAATTGCTGCATAATGCTCTGGTTTATGCTGCCAATTCATTTCTGAACCATCCCATTTAGAACCAGTTACTGCTCTTGTAGGATAATTTTTTAATGATAATTCTGGACCAATGAGTGATTTTATAAATGATGAGCTAGTATTATTAGATAAATCACAATCAAATATTATCTTTCCATCAGCTATAATCTTAGGAGACTCTATTTTTCCATTAAAATTGTTAAAACTTTTCTTTTTTAAGACCAATGCTGCAATAGATAATTGACCTTTAAAATTATTTTTTACATCAAATTTTGCTTGATTTATTAATTTTTTTTGTTTTTTATCTTTAATTGACTTTTGTGAAATACTTATTTTTCCATTTAAAGAAATTTTGACTTCAGCTTTATACCAATTTCTAAGTAATAATGGCTCTACAACTGAAATTTGTTGCTTATCAATACTAAAAGTTAGTCTTCCGTTTAGGTCAATGTAAAATTCTAAATTATCATGAGCTAAAATTGTTTGTTTACCATTTGTAGAAAGAGTAGGAAATATTATTACATTGATAGATAATTCTTTTTTAAACTTAATTTTAATTTGTTTTTTACTTATCGCATAAGATCCAGGATCAAAATCTTGAACCTTGGATTTAAATGAACTTGTTTTAAAATATTTTGATGCATCTTCTTCAATTATGCCAATACCTTTAGGGTTGGGGTCAGCACTAATGGATCTTTTTAAAGAGGCGGTAAAAGGTTTTTTTAAAGTAGATGATATTTTAAATGAAATAGTTTCTTCTGATCTTAGTGAAATTTTATCAGAATATCCCACTAGGGGAATACTCGTCATTTACTAACTCCATAAACTAAATCTGGTAAATATGTTATCCAATCAGAAAAATAAACTAAAATTAAAACCATTAGAACATAAGGTATTAGGAGAGGTAATACTCCAATAGATATTCTTTCGATTGAGTCTCCAGTTATACGAGCTGCAACAAAAAGATTAATTCCGATTGGTGGAGTTAAAAATCCTATCTCACATGTTAAAACTGTAAAAATTCCAAATACTACAGGATCAATCCCAAGTTTTACTGCTAAAGGCAAGAATACAGCTGTAAAAATAACTATCTGAGCAACGCTCTCTAGCCACATACCAATAAAAATATAAAATATACCTATTAACAGCATAACTATTTCAGGATGATTAGCTAATACTTGGAATAAATTTAAAATTGTTTCTGGGATATCATAAATTGTAACTAGTTGTCCAAATGCCTTGGTGGATCCTAAAATAAACATAACAGTTCCAATAACAACAGCGGTAAACTTAAATGAGTCTATTATTTTTTTTAAATTCAAACCTTTATATATAAACAATCCTACAAATAATCCGTATGCTACGGCTACAGCAGCTGCTTCTGATGGAGTAAAGACTCCAGCATATATTCCTCCTAAGATTATTATTGGAGCAAAGACAGCCCATTTTCCATCCCATAAAGCACAGAGTAAAGGTCTAAATTGAAACTTAGCATCAGCTCCTCCGTAATTGTTTTTTAAAGAAATAATAAATACAACTACCATAAGCATCAAACCAAGAACTATTCCTGGAATAATTCCAGCCAAGAAAAGTCTTGGAATTGAAACATCACTTACAAGGGCAAAGATAATAATTAAATTTGAAGGTGGTATCATGCTACCTAGTGCTCCAGCTGCAGCAGCAATTCCTCCAGCAAAACCTGAATCATAACCTTCTTTTTTCATAGCTGGGATGGTGATTGAACCAATAGCAGCAGTAGTAGCTGGACCTGATCCAGATAAAGCAGCAAAAAACATACAAGCTACAACTGTAACTAAACCCATTCCACCTTTGTAAGCACCAACTAATTTTTTAGAAATAGTCACTAATTTTTCAGACATCCCTCCATGTTCCATTAGTTGTCCTGCTAAAATAAATAATGGTATTGTCACTAATGGAAAAGGCTCAAATGCTGTCCAAGCACTTAAGGCCATAAGAGATAATGGGATATCAGCAATAATTAAACCTGAAACAGTAGCTATACCAGCGGCAAAAGGAATTGGCACTCCTATTACCATTGTTAAAACAAAGACAAGAGCCATTACTATTGGCCCATTAAAAAATTCCATTATAAAGGTAAACCTTTCCAACCTGTTTTTTTCCAAGTCCAGTAAACTTCAAAAACTCTGAATAACATTAAAACAAAAATCATTGGTATAAACATTTGGAGCCACTTTAATTCTATTTTAAGCCCAGGAAGAATATAACTCACATCAAATAAAAGTTTTGTATAAATAATTGTTTGCACGACCATAAGTGCTAAAAAACCTAACCATAAAATGTCTGCCAAAATTATTGATGCAACTTTTAATTTCTTTGGAAAAGATAATACAATAAATGTAATTCTAACATGTTCTCTTCTCTTAATACCTAGTGATGCACCAAGATATGTTGCAAAAATTAATCCATATACTGCCGTCTCCTCTGCCCAAACAGCAGCAGATGAAAAACCAAACCTTAAGATTACTTGAGTTATAACTGAAATAAATACAACGCTTAAAAAAAATGTACAAAGAACTTCTTCAAAATTTTTATTTATTTTTTTAAACATTGATCGAATAATATTAAAAATTGAAAAGGGGCGCTAGTGATTTAATACTATGCGCCCCTATTAATTAAAAATAAACTTAGTTTGCCGCTGCTCTTATTGCATTAACAAAGGCAGTAAACTCTGCACCTTTTGAGGTAGCATATTTATCCTGCACACGTTGACCAGCTGCAATAAAGTCTGTTCTATCAAATTCAGTAGTTTTCATTCCACCTTGACCTTCAGTTGTAAGAAACTTTCGAATTTCTCCAACTTTTTTTGACATTACAGCCTTTTGATAATCATTAGCTTCTTTACCAGCTCTAATAACTGCTTTCTTTTGATCAGCATCAAGTTTTTTCATCAATTTTGGACTTGCCATCAAAGGTGAAAAATAAGTAAAATGTTCTAATGCTGTAAAGTAAGGCATTATTTCATAAAACTTTGCAGATTTAATAAAAGAAGTACCATTATCTGCACCTTGAACTGTACCAGTTTGTAAAGCTGTTGGAGTATCAGCCCACGGTAAAGCAATTGGTGCTGCACCAAACTCTTTAAAAGTATCTATCATTACTTGGTTTTTTGGAACTCTTACTTTTAAACCTTTCATATCAGCCATTGATTTAATAGGTTTTCTTGAGTTATAAAAATCACGATCTCCAACAAAACCAAAAGCTAAAATAGTTATACCTGTAGCATCAAATAATTTTTTCTTATAACTATCTCCAACAGGTCCTTCTAAAACTTTATAAGCATGTTCTTTGTCCTGAAAAATATAAGGTAATACAAAAGCATCAGTTAAACCAAAATGAGGTGAAAGGTTATTACCAGTAATAATAGCCATATCTACTGTTCCTAATTGCATAGCTTTAAAGGCTTCATCTTCTTTTACTAACTGAGCACAACATCTAACCTTAACTTTGATACTGCCATTAGAATATTTTTCTGCAAGCTCTGCAAATTTTTTTGCTAATGGATCATAAGCACTTCCTTCAGTGTTTCCATGACCTAAGTTTATAGTGATGTTTCCAGCATTAGCACTCTGTAAACTTAAAGTTAAAGTGAAAACAAAAGCTAGAAACGTAAGACCTATTTTTTTAAAATTAATCATCTTATTCTCCTCTTTCTTTATTATTTAATTAGTCATACTTTGACTAAAATTAATAACCAAGTCAAATAATTTATATTGAAATTTAATTCATATAATTTAATAAATAAGCCAACTTCAATTTGAAATTGTATTAATTTAAAAATTAATTAATAAATTATTTTATCTTCCAAGTTATTGCAGGTACAAAAGTTGCTACTATGAATGATAGAAATAGCAAAGATTGAGATACAAAAACCGGAAAAGCTTCTGCTGGTATCAAAATACCTACCAATAAACTTTTTGAAAAATCAGGCACAGGAAATAAAAGAAACCCACCAATTAATCCAATTATTATTGAAATATATGCAGTTTTTTCATTTAATCTTTTATTGTAAAAACTATAAAAAACAGTGAGCACAAATGCACAGCAAAATAAATCAGCCAATAAAAACAAATATAAAACACTGAATCCTTTAGATGCTATAATAAAAGCAATAATTGAAAGTCCTATTATAAAATATTTAGAAAATTTTAAATAATTAGTTTTTTTGTTTAAATTAAATGTTGCTTTACCATCAACTACAATCAAGCTGGAAATTGCGTTAACTAAAGTATCAACAGTACTGATAGTCAAAGAAAGTCCAAGAATAATAATAATTAGTGATAAAAATTCTGTTTGTTCTTTTAATAGTAAAGAGAAAAATCCTAAATCTGGTATAACTTTTGGATCAACAGAAACAGCTACTAGACCACTAAATCCTGTAAATAGAACAATTGGAATAATCACTATAAATGCAACAATTAAACTTTTTGTTAATACTTCATTATTTTTTGCCGCGTAAACTCTTTGCCAATTTCCTTGGTGAAAAAGGTTTGTTGCAGCAACAGCAATAAAAAATGTTAGACCAGCTGTATAATTAGGAATGTAATTGCTGCTTAATAAATGTGGGTTTTTGTCTTGAATGAAAGAAAAAGAAAACTGATTACCTGTAAATGAAGTTAAGTAAAAGACAGATATTAGAAATAAAATTATTATTACAATCATTTGAATATTGTCTGTAAAAATAGATGCTCTTAACCCTCCATAAAGTGTATAAATTAGAGTTGCAATTAAGATAGTCAACGCAGTAATCCATAGCTCAGTTCCAGAAATATAATTAATTAACATAGCAACTGCTGTTACTTCCGCACATAAAAAAACAAACATATAAAATACCGTCATTAATAAAATTAATTTAAACAAACTTTTGCTGAATTTTTTTCTTAAAAATTCAATTAATGTTGTGCCTTTTGGAAATTCATTTCTTATTTTTTTTCCTAAAGAAATTAAAAAAATCATTGGAAAAGCTGTACCAAGGGCATAACCGATTACAGCACCTATTCCACCCCATGTTGCAGCAGAAGCTGGGCCAAATAAAATCCAAGCACCTAAAGCTGATGCAACTAAACTGGTACTTAAAGAAAAAAAACCAATATTTCTGTTAGCTGTTAAGTAATTATTAATGCCTCGATATTTTTGTGAATAAATTAATCCAACTAATGTAAAGATTAAGCTTATAACAATAATTAATATTAATGATGTTGATTGACTTATAAAGTTTATTTTATCCATTATTCTCCCTTTCTGAATTACCGGACAGGTTATAAGGGTTTAATCTCAGTCAGTTACGACACCCCTCGTAATTTAATATAATTGAAAATTTTATTTTATCAAAGTAAAATTTTTAATGGCAAGGGAGCTTCTGGGTACTTTTCTCTACATAATTTTTCATAATTTTTACATAGAGTAATGACAGTTTCTTGTGCTTCCTCTTCAGACCTTAAGAATTTTATCAAATTATCCCTTTCTACTTCTATTTGATTAATATCTTTTCCGCTAAGATATTCTCCTGTTTCAACTTCCCAATAAGTATCGTTTAATTCTTCTTTTGATAAAGAATTGAGTTTTTTTTGAAGTTCAATAATAATTTTGTCATTGGTTTTGGTATTTTTCATGGGGGAATTAATTAATTTACCCAGGCATTTGTCCTCTAAATCACTTAAAAAAGTATTGTATGGTTTACCTTCAGCCAATCCTTTAAAATGATTACTTTCAAAGTATTTTGAAACAGCAGCTTTAGTTGTAATTTTATTTTTTCCTTTAGCAACAGCTACTTGAACATAAACTTCTTGGCTAATATACTCACTTAAATATTCTTTAATTTTTTTAGATAACATTTGAGTGGTTAATTAATTTTTAAAAAAAAATTAGATAAGCTGATATACATATACCTAAGAGAGTGCTTATAAATAGAGTAAAAATTTTTTTTTTTATTTCTGTTTTTTGTAATTTAACTCTATTTAATAATATGTTGATATCAACTTTACTATTGTCTTTGACGTTTTTACGGTATTGAATATTAGAAATTTTAACATCATCTGAATACTTTGGTGAAAGCTTTTTATTCATTACTTAAACTAATCATTAATAGTAAAGTTTTTCAATCATTAAAATTTATAATAACAGGCAATATAAATAATTAATTTCTATAATAGTTGAAAGGATTTACTTTTTAAGGGTTCAGACTCTATAATTGCTGGATACTTTTTCTTTTCTACCTCTATATATAGATCACCATTTATTAATTCATTTTTGGAATATTTTGATTGTACATATCCAAAAGATAAATTTTTATTATAATTAAATGAATAATTACCAGAAGTAGTTCTTCCTATTATTTTGTCTTCTAAATAGATTGGTTCATCATGCAACAACAATGGCTTACCGGGGTTGTTATTTTTTAATGAGAGCATAATTAATTTTTTTTTTTGATCTTTATTCTTTATTTTTAATAAACTTTCTTTTCCTATAAAATTTATTTCTTTTTTGTAACTAATGGTAAAATTTAGTCCTGCTTCATATTGATTTTCCTCAGGGGATATATCGTGTCCCCAATGTAAAAATCCACTTTCCATTCGCATAGTATCCATTGCATGCATACCACAATTAGAAAGATTAAAATTTTTGCCCTTATTTAAAATCAATTCATATATTTGTTTTGCATCTTTTAATTCTACATATAACTCATAACCTAATTCACCAACATAAGACAATCTTTGTGCCCAAATTTTAACTCCTTTAATTGTGATGAATTTAGCTGTTCCAAATTTAAATTTACTGTTTTCAAAATTATCTTCACTTAAGGTTTTTATTAAATCCCTACTTTTAGGGCCAAACAAACCAAATACACATAAATCATCAGTAATATCTTTTAATTCTATTTCTCGAGAGAGATGTTTTTTTATATGAAACTTATCCCTTTCTCTTGTCGCAGCAGAACTTATTAATCTAAAATGGTTTTTATTATGACATACAACTGTTAAATCAGCTTCTATTCCACCATCACTATTTAACATATGCGTGTATGTGCACTTTCCAATTTCATTTTTGATATTTGCTGTACATATTCGCTGTAATTCATCATGAGCTTTATCTGAAATTATTTCAAACTTAGAAAAAGAAGTTAGGTCAAACAAGCCAACATTTTTAACTGTATTTGTAGTTTCATATTCTACTGAGGGGTACCAATTTTGATAATTATAACTGTATTCATACTCAGCTTTTTTACCATCTAATGCAAACCACATTGGTCTTTCATAGCCAGCTGAAACACCAAAACATGCTCCAAAACTTTTTAAATTTTCATGGTAAGGTAGAGTTTTAATATTTCTAGAAGTTTTGTGTTGTTTAAATGGCCAGTGCATTCCATATAAATCTCCCAAGGACTCAGTTATTCTTTTTTTAATAAACCCCAATTCAGAATGAAATTTTTGAAATCTTTTAATATCATAACTAAAAATATCTTCGTTGATGTGACCAGTCATCATCCACTCAGCTGTAACTTTACCAACACCTCCTCCACTTCCAATTCCTATACTGTTTAACCCACAGCATACAAAAAAGTTTTTAATTTCAGGAACTTCTCCTAATAAAGTATTTGTATCTGGGGTAAAAGACTCAGGGCCAGAAAAGAATTTTCTAATCCCTGCAGTTTCTAAAACGGGAAATCTTTTTAAAGCAGCATTTAGATATGGCTCAAAATGCTCAAAGTTTTCTTGAAATTCTCCAAAAGAAAAATCTTCTGGTACTTTATTTGTTTTATCCCAAGCAGGGATAGAATTGCCTTCAAAAATTCCAACCAATATTTTACCAGCATCTTCTTTAATATAAGTTCGGTTATCATAATCTCTTATAACTGGCATAGTTTTGGAAAGATTTTTTATTGGTTCGGTAATGATATAGAAATGTTCTGCAGGATATAACGGAATACTAACGCCAGCTTTTTCTCCAATTTGTCTTGACCACATTCCAGAAGCTAAAACTATATACTCACAATCAATTTTTTGTCCGTTAACCTTAACACCTGAGATTTTACCATTATTTGTTAAAATTTCTTCAACGGGTGAGTTTTCAAAAATTTTTGCACCTTCCNTTCTTGCTGCTTTAGCCAGCATATGAGTAACACCTGAAGGGTCAGCTGCGCCATCACCTGGCATTAAAATTCCNCCTATTACATCATTAGTGTTTACTATTGGGTATTCTTTTTTTATTTGATCTTTATCTAAAATTTTTACATCAACATCATAAAGTTGTGCAGTTGTTGCTTGTCTTTGTAGTTCCTGCCATCTACCTTTAGTTTCGGCTATTGAAAGTGCACCGTTTAATCTTAATCCGGCAGAATGATCTACTTTCTTCTCAAGCTCTTTATATAAATCCAACGTATATTTTCTTATCTTAGTTATAGCTGCTGATGGGCCTAATTGACTAACAAGTCCAGCAGCATGCCAAGTTGTTCCAGACGTTAGCTGGTCTCTCTCTAAAAGAATAGTGTCTTTCCAGCCAAACTTTGCTAAATGATAGGCAACAGAGCACCCAACTACTCCACCTCCAATAACTACTACTTTGGTTGATTTTGGAATTTCTTTATTCATTATGATGTTATATTAAATAACACTTTATAATGAAAACAAAAATTTTAATTACTGGATCCTCAGGGTTTATAGGATTTCATTTAGCAAGAAAACTTCTTGAAAAAGGAATAGAGGTTCATGGGTATGATTCTTTAAACAATTACTATGATGTTAAATTAAAAAAAGATCGTAATAAAATTTTAAAAAAATATAAAAATTTTTCTTTCACTAAGAGTAAGTTAGAAAATAAAAAGACCTTAGAAAAAACTTTTAATAAATTTAAACCTAATATAGTTATTCATTTAGCTGCTCAAGCTGGAGTAAGGTATAGTTTAAAAAACCCAGATATATATTTGGAGTCAAATATACTAGGTACTTTCAATATAATTAAAATTGCAAAAAAAATTAAGGTCAAACATTTAATAATTGGTTCTAGTTCATCTGTATATGGGGCAAACAAAAAAATTCCTTTTCAAGAAATTGATAAAACTGATCATCAAGTAAGTTTTTATGCTGCAACTAAAAAATCTGCTGAGAGTTTAGCTCATTCTTATTCAAGTTTATGGAGATTGCCTATTACTATGCTTAGATTTTTTACAGTTTATGGTCCATGGGGAAGACCTGATATGGCTTATTTTAAATTTACAAAAAAAATTCTAACAGGTAAAAAAATTGACATTTACAATAAAGGTAAGATGTTCAGAGATTATACTTATATAGACGATATTGTAGATGGTATTTACAAACTATTAAATAAGGCACCAACTATTAATTCTAAAAAGAAATTTAAAAATGATAGCTTATCACCCGTTGCACCATTTAGAATTTTGAATATTGGTAATACAAAAAAAATATCTCTATTAGATTTTATTAACACTTTAGAAAAAGAATTGAATAAAAAGATTAAAAGACATTATATGCCAATGCAAAAAGGTGATGTTCGCTCAACATTGTCAGATAGTTCTTTGTTAAAAAGAATTACGGGTTACAATCCTAGAACTAATTATAAAACTGGAATAAAGAACTTTATAAATTGGTATTTAAATTATTATAATTAAAGAGTAGACAAAGGGTCAACAAACTCATGACCAAACACATCTGCTACTGCTTTATAAGTTACCTTGCCCTTACAAACATTTAAACCTGCAAGAAGATGTTTGTCTTCAGTTAATGCTTTTGAATAACCTTTATTTGCAATTTTAACTAAATGAGGAAGTGTAGCATTGTTTAATGCAATAGTTGAAGTTCTTGGAACACCGCCAGGCATGTTAGCTACACAATAGTGAACTACATCGTCTATAATATAAGTTGGTTCACCATGAGTAGTGGGCTTACTAGTTTCAACACAGCCTCCTTGATCAATTGCAACATCCACAATTACAGATCCTCTTTTCATTAATTTTAACATTGGTTTAGTAATTAATTTTGGTGCTTCAGCACCAGGAATTAAAACACCACCAATTAAAAGATCTGCTTCAGATACTAATTTATTTAAATCAGTTTTATCACTTTGCTCTGGAATGATTTTGTCTCCAAATATATCAACAAGTTGCTTAAGTCTTTCTTCAGATTTATCTACAATATGAACTTTAGCTCTCATGCCTGTTGCTATCACAGCAGCATTTTCACCAACTACACCGCCACCTAAAATAACAACCGTTCCACCTTCTACACCTGGAGCTCCACCTAGTAAAAGACCTCTGCCATTTTGGTTTTTTTCTAAACAATGTGCTCCTGCTTGAACAGACATACGTCCAGCAACGGCACTCATAGGTGCTAGAAGTGGTAACCTTCCATTATCATCAGTAACCGTTTCGTAAGCAATACAAACACTTTTAGATTTAATCAATCCTTCAGTTAATTCTTTTGCAGCAGCTAAATGTAGATAGGTATAAACAATTTGATTTTCTCTAATCATTTTAACTTCAGCTGATTGAGGCTCTTTAACTTTAACTATTATGTCAGCGTCATTAAAAATATCTTCAGCTTTATCGACTATTTTTGCACCTATATTAATGTACTGTTCATTATCAAAACCAGCTTCAAACCCACCATTATTTTCAACTAAAACTTCGTGTCCTTCTGATATTAAAGTTTTAACACTATCAGGTGTTAAGCCAATTCGATGTTCTTGTGGTTTGATTTCTTTGGGTACGCCTATTTTCATTACTTTTTTCCTTTTTTTGCAAATTCTTTAATTTTATAAAGATTTTAGTTTTTTTGATTTTTTTGATAGTTCGTAATACCAGTTCTTAACTTTTCAATAATTTCATCAATATGTTTTTCTTCACAGATAAATTGAGGAGCAATAATTAAACAGTCTCCCGTAGCTTTAAAGTTAACACCAGCTTCATAGCATGATTTGAAACATTCAAATCCAGCTTTACCTGGCTTTGTATTTAATTTCATATCAATTCCACCCATCATTCCATAACCTCTAATATTATCAACTGACTCTAAATCTTGAAGAGAAAATAATCCTTTTTGGAAATAAGGAGCTAAATTTTTAGCTCTATTAAAAATATCATCTTTTTCAAAAATATCTTGAACTGCCAAAGCTGCAGCCACTGCTACAGGAATTCCAGAATAGGTATATCCATGAAATAATTCAACAGCACCTGTTGGAGAGGCATCCATTACAGCGTCATAAATACTATCATTACAAGCAACAACACCCATTGGCACAACTCCATTAGTTGTAGCTTTTGCCATTGTCATAATATCAGGTGTTACACCAAATTCATGTGCACCAAATTTAGATCCGGTTCTACCCCATCCAGTAATTACTTCGTCAAAAATTAAAAGTATTCCATGCTTATCACATATCTCTCTTAACTTTTGTAAATATCCTTTTGGAGGAACTAAAGTTCCTGTTGATCCAGCAATTGGCTCAACAATACATGCAGCTATATTTTCACCACCAAAGTTTTGACAAATAGTTTCTAAATCATTTGCTAAATAATCTCCTGTTTCAGGTTGACCACTTACAAATTTATGTTCTGGCAAATGTGTGTGTCGAATATGTTGAACACCCGGCATTAAAATACTTGCAAATGTTTTTACATTATTTACCATACCTCCAACAGATACACATCCAATATTCATTCCATGATATCCACGTTCTCTTCCAACAAATCTAAATCTTTGTGCATTACCTTTTGCTCTATGGTATGCAACTGCAATTTTAATTGCTGTTTCAACAGCTGTTGATCCACAAATCGTAAAAAACATTTTGTTTAAATCGCCAGGAGTATGTTTTGAAATTTTTGTTGCAAGCTCAAATGACCCACCAAAACCTTGTTGGAAAGGTTGAGCATAATCTAAAGTTTCTAGTTGTTTTGTAACAGCTTCAGTAATTTCTTTCCTTCCATGACCAAGAGGATTGCAAAATAATCCAGAGCTTGCATCAATTTGGGTTTTGCCATGATGGGTTTTTAAATACACGCCTTTAGCTTCAGTTATTAATCTTGGATTTGCTTTGAAATCTTTATTAGATGTAAAAGGCATCCAATGTTCATTTAGAGAATTTGGTACTGAAGTTCTATTTTCTGAGCTCATTGTTTTTTTTTTGTTTATGATTAAATTTTATTGTTTTATTAGACTAAATTATACCATTTTCC
>JGI20160J14292_10002916_pt1 | contig 13319 bp, 10 predicted proteins | sample COG_10_FD_14292 | JGI IMG/M metagenome (IMG submission 14292) | reverse complement strand
CACCGAAAGCAAAAGAAAAGTCTTAAAGAAAAATGTCAAGAATACATTAATAAAATGTTTGAAGCAAGAAACAAGATAGTAAATAATGTATTTAATCATACTAATGAAAATACTATTCGTATGCCTGTTGCCTTTCAAAATATTATTGTAAATATTCAAGGACAATTAAACTTGAATGCCAATGCATTAGTAGATATTACTCCTCTTGAAGCATTTGAACTAATTGAAGTCTATCTTAATAAATTAAAACGCTTATCTTACAGTAATCCAAATCCTTTGTTTGAAATTATGTATTTGTTTTATTTAAATCCACGTGATTTAATTACAAGAAAACGTTTTCATAGACGGGGGTTAACTATGTTATTGGAAACTATTGTATTGAAATATAAGCAAGCTATTGTTCACCCAGGAGAAATGGTCGGTGTTATTGCTGGTCAATCTATTGGTGAACCAACTACACAATTGACTTTAAATACATTTCATTTAAGTGGTGTTGCATCTAAATCTAATGTTACTCGTGGTGTTCCTCGCATTGAAGAAATTTTGAGATTAACAAAGAATCCCAAGAATCCCTCACTTACTGTGCATTTAAAGGCTATAGATGAAACCAATAGAGATAAAGCTGACCAATATGCAAATATGTTAGAACATACAAAACTAATTGATGTCATTAAGAAAATACAAATTTGTTTCGACCCTGATGACCAAAATAGTATTATTCAGAATGACCAATATTTAATGGAACAATACTATGAATTTGAAAATATGGTTGATGAATGTAATGGCGGAAGTGATAATAATANTATTNNNAAATCAAAATGGGTAATTCGTATGGAATTTGATTCNGAAACTCTTTTGGAAAAAAATATTACTATGGACGATATTCATTTCGCTATTAACAGTAGTTATAATAATGATATTACATGTGTATACACTGATTATAATTCCAGTAATCTAATATTTAGAATTCGTATGAATAGCAATATTTTAAATAAAAACAAAAAACAAAAGGGTATCGTGGAGTCATTGGACCAATCTGATGAAATATTTTTGTTAAGAAATTTCCAAGATAATATTTTGAGTAATATTGTTCTACGAGGTATTTCTGGTATTACTAATGTATTACCCCGAAAATTACAAAATATGGTTTCAAAGGTAGATGACAAATATGTTCAAAATGATACATGGGTATTAGATACCACTGGAACTAACCTACTTGATGTATTAGCTTTTGATTTCATAGACAATCAAAGAACATATAGTAATGATATTAGAGAAATAAATAATGTTTTGGGTATTGAAGCTGCCCGGCAAGTCATTTATAATGAACTTACAGAAGTTATGGATTTCAGTGGTGTTTATATTAATTATCATCATGTATCCATTCTATGTGATAGAATGACTTCCAATCAAAATCTGGTTGCTATATTCCGTTCTGGTATATTGAACGATGATATTGGTCCTATTTCAAAATCGACTTTTGAAGTTCATACAGAAGTTTTATTAGATGCTTCAAGACATGCAGATTTTGACCATATGCGCGGTGTATCTGCAAATGTTATGATGGGGCAATTAGGCACATATGGAACTGGTATGTTTAATGTCGTATTGGATATTAATGCAATGAAAGATGTAGATGGACGTGATGTTAATACTAAAAATCGTGATGAAGAAATCGAATCATTATTCGGCGGATTAGAAGACCAAACAGATGTATGTTCTAAAAATAATATTGAAATCAATAATAATTTAGCTGCAGTAAAACAGAAAGACATGGGTGTATGTGATGATGATTATGATATTGGTTTTTAAATAAAATACTATAAAATAAAAAATAATATAAAGAAATTTTTTATACTATATTGGGGAACCCCATTCCCGATTTAGCTCAGTTGGTAGAAGCGGACGACTGTAGTGGTTGATACGTAATAGTATCTTTAGATATCGTCAGGTCACCTGTTCGAATCAGGTAATCGGGATTTTTATATAATTAATGAATAATTATATAAATAAATATTTTTATTATATAGATTTTATTAAATTGACGGTTTTATACATTTATACCATTGAAGATTTAAAATGGGACAAAATCCTATTTAAAATTGGCACTGATATTAATCATTTTTATCAAAAAACAATGTTTGCCAAATATCACTTTCGTAATTTGATTGTTCTATTTTTATTGCGGTTTCCGGTCGTATATTTTGTAGTATTTGTATGTTTTCAAGTTTTGTCTTATATTTTTTTATAGTATAATTAAGTTCATTAAAAACACCAAGAATACATTTTAATATTGGCATACCTCCAGCTATAACAACTTTTATCAAGTTTGTTTTTTTTAGCATTTGATTTTTTAATATTGTTTGTTCTATAAGTCCTTTACATAATTTATGACCACGATATTTGTCATTTATGTAAACTGAAACTAATAGCAAATAATCAATATTATCTTCTTTTTCATGCGCAACCAGTGTGCTTCCTACGATTTCATTTTTATGCCGTAAAAAAATACCCCAATAATTCTTCTTCTTTTTTATTACCTCATAATCATGTAAAATATGTGGGTTTATTATATTTGTTTTTACGTCATCGTCCAATGTTCTACTGCTTACATAATGAAATTCAACATCCATGACTATATATACTATTTATATTTATATATATTATATTTTATAGGATTTTGCCCCATTTTAAATCAGCAAGGGTATAAAGATAATAAATGTTATATTATGCCTAACGATTGTTGGAATAACATGACATTTATTAGCGAAGATAATTCAAAATCAAGGGTGTAAATGTGCAGTTTTAAATCTTCAATGATGTAAAATACTGATATTGTATTGAAATATCTATAGTTAATTATACTTAAATAATTATAATTAACTTATTTATCGTCTTTTCTTTTGAGTTTTATTCTGTTTACTATTTTTTTTCGTGCCATTCTTAGCTTTTCTGCAAAAACTACGTTTGGTGCCGTTTGCTACTTTACAACCTCTAACTTTCTTACACTTGTTAGGGTTCTTAACACTTTTACCTTTGCAAAGAGATTTTCCCATTTATACATATTATATAGATTTTAATCTTTGACTAATTTGACCTTGTAATTTTTTAAATAATCATGCATTGTTTGTTTTGTCATGATTACATCTTTCACCTCATTTAATTTTATATTGGGTGTAATAATGCTATAATTGGTCATGAATTTATCAGTTGTTTTATAAGGATTTGTTCTTATAAATATAAATTCATCTAAATCTGTGTTTCCACCCAAAATAATATAATTTGTATTGATATTCATGCTTTTATAATTATCTTTTGAGAACAATACAACTGGTAAATTCATTTCATTACATAAAACCCAAATATCAAATTGGGTAATTACATAATAATCATTCATTACCATATTTTCAAAAGTTATCTGATTTGTTTTAATTTTATTAATGTATTCACGTTTGAATTGTTTGGACAATATCATTTTTATAATAACCCCATAATTACTTATTTTAAATAATTTTTTATAAGCATTTACTAAACGCTGTTTTATAGTATAGATATTCTCTTCAATTCCAGCTTTAGTTTTCAATATATAAGCTAATATATAATAACTACACAAAGGAGAATTATTTAATACTAATTCTTGGTGATCGTTAAAATAAGTGTTCCAATTATTTTTATCAACAATATTGTTAGTTTCATTTACGCATTCATTATTCAATGTAGACATATTAGAATTTATATCGAGAACAGCTTGCTCTTTTAATGTAATTTTATTATTACCTATCTTTGTTGTCGATTTTGCTAATTCGTATGGAATGTTCTCAATATAAGAACCTTGATTTAATGAATTAAAATATTCATCATTAATATGACTATTCAATAGTAATAATTCATTGGGCAATATATCAAAATCAACATTTGTAAAATTAATATAAGATGGGTCAAATAAAAATAGTTTTATTCGATTGTTTCTAATAATTTCATCTGCAATGCGATTATAATATAAGTTCTCGTTATCTTCATTTGTAAATAGATTTTTAATAGGAATGCATAATCTATTTTCATTATTTACACAGAAACCTTCGCCGTCTGAAGGATTGTTTTTATAAATAGTATCGAGAACATCTTCTGTAAATTCAATAAAATTAACATGTGGTTTTAATAATTGTTTTATTAATTCAACCATTTTTTTCATTTTTAATTGATATACATATTCTTTGGAATTTGATAAAAATTTAATTTGGTCAGTATATTCTTTATTCATTAGATTAGTAAGTTCTTCTCTTAACTTAAATCTAAAATATAAATAAAAGTTTGTTTCTAATTTAATATTTCGAGTAGTAAGTTCTCTAACTTTATCAGAATTATAACTGGTAGTTAATGATTTATCCGCAGTATAGTAATTTATGTAGCTGGTAGTCTTTAATGTTTCAATATCATCATTTTCTAAATTTTGTTCTGGTTTATACAATAAAATAAATTGATTTGTTTCAGTAATTACTCCTACTATCATTGCATCTTCTTCTACTTTTAATATTGGGCGACATAGTATTTCATTATTTGTTTTATTGTTAATCATTTGTAGTAAAGAAATAGTAGTATTATAATCTAACCATTTTACATCATCTATAAATATGTGTTCTAATTTATTTAATTTAACAGATGGTCTGGTAGGAATATAAACTTGATATTTATTTTCTATTACACTTGATACCATTAAACCTATAAGTTTTCCTCTGTAATTAAGAACTTGTTTATGAACAGTTATATTATGCTTTTGTAAAGTATCATATATGTGTTTGGCTGATAAATTACTTTTATATTTATATATTTTGGGTTTATCCTGTGGTTTACATCTATTAGATATAATTTTTTCAATATTAGTCATTACTGATGAAAGTTTTGGGGGTATGTTCTCGTTATATAATATTTTTACGGCATTTATTTTATTAGATGAACTTGCATCTTTGGTATGACCATATACGTATATAGGTTGATAGTATTCATTTTGTTTTACTATTAATACAGAACCACGTTTATTACTGTATAAAACATCAGAATAAGAATTTGTAGGACAAATTAATGATACGTTATCCCGAATGTCATTATCTTCTATTTGCATTATAACTAAATTTAATCCTCTATCAAATAATCCTATTTCAGGAGAACATACAATATCCCATAAATAAGAATGGTCTATTATAGAATCATCATTATCTAAAAATGATAAAAATTTTTCATATGAAGCAATTGTAAATTTTAAAAAGTTATATTCTGACGCTTTTTTCAAGTCAATACTTTTATAGTAATCTGTATTACGATATTTTTCTACATCTATATCACTTATATTTACTTTTTTTGGTTGAAATAAAGATACCAATGTTCCATTATGAACTTTTAAATAAAAATCTAATGATAATTTTTCAATAATAATATTACGCATTTCTTTTATAGTAGGAACTTCTATCTTATTATGATACGTATATATATCTGCAATACATGCAACAAAAGATTGTCTATCTGATTTTTCTACACCATATCTTAATAATGGAGATTCATTTTTCTTAATATAAGAATCATTTGTTGGGTCAACTGCCTTTGAATTATCAGTGTGTAAAAATAGTTCTAATGATAAAGGTAGAAATCCCCACCTATGTTGTGGTAATAATATTTTTTTATTTTCAAGTATATTTAAATAATTTCGAGTCATTTTTATAACATCTGTTTTTTCACCATATATCAAATCGCTATTTCCATATTTAATATCTTCTTCCTTAATGTTCAATTCATTTCTTCTTACGTTTTGTTTAATACTAAATGGAGTTTTAAAGCAACATGGTATGCCATGTTCTCCCTTGGATTTTGATTTATCCAAAAATCCAGGATTATAATTTATATAATTACCATTTGAATCTAAATGTTGACGGTCATCTGTAAATTCATATATATAATGACCTTCTGGTGGATGATTTCTTTGATTTTGTGGTATAATTTTACCACCACATTCTCCATTTTTAACTTGTTCTTCTGTAATCGGTTTATTTGTTTTTAAACACCAATATCTTGGACACATATACCAATATGGTTTTTCTGGATTTGTTCCGTATTTAACAGCTATACCATAAGCTTTTTGAGCTTCTGGGTCGTTATCGATTTCTTCTTTTTCTTCTGGTGTCAATATTACTGGTTGTCTATTCGATTGTGCAGGACAAATTGTAGCATAAGGGTCATTATTTTCAGTTGAAAAAAACATTGGTTCTAATCTTTGCAGCTTTTTTGCAAAATAGGAACCACTATTTTTGCCTTTAACTCCACCACTAAAAAAATCATCATCGTCATCTTCTTCTATTTCTGCAACTACTTTTGTATTTGTAATTTCCTCTTCTGCCTCTTCCTCTTCCTCTTCCTCTTCCTCATTATCAAACATAATACCACTTGCATCATCATCATCATCATCATCGTCAAATAAAATACCACTTGCATCATCATCATCATCATCGTCATTATTATTATTCCTTAATTGGTCAATATAGCCAAATGTTTCTTTATTGCCACTAATCGGTTCTTTTACAATATCAACATCAGTAGTTATTATATTTTCAGTATTGGGTTGAATAGAGTCTTGTGTATTTTTCTTGAGAGAGTTTATTAATTGTTTTGAAATATTAAGTTTATCTTTAAATTGGGTTAATTTTACAAAAGCTTCAATAAAAATATTGATATTATGAATATATTTTAAAGAATCAATATTGGTAATATTAAATTGTATTCTATTTTCAATATCAATATATTCAAGAGTAGTAGGGAATCCTGGATTATCGGCAATATTCATTTTTTTGTTAATATAATTACCGTTAACTAAATTGAATTCATTTAAATAACTAATAATATCTTGTTCCGCCTCTGCTTCGGTTAAATTAAAATTAAGAGAAATAATACTAACTATATTTTTAATATTCATATTTTGTTTATAATACATGCTAATAAGAGCATTTTTTTCGTCCATTTCTTTATAATTACTAACCCGTTTATAACGTAAACTTGATATATTTTTACTGGATTCAATAATATTAAAGACAGGTGTAAGTAATAATAAATCAGAATCATTAATACGATTATTATATTTAATAGAACAATTGTAAACAATATTATTAGATTCAATTAAATGACTATTAATATTTTCTAATAAAGAAATTCTATTATGCATCTGTAAATGTTTATTAATTTCAGTAATAATAGGATTTACATTAGTGATAATATATTTTTCAATAATATTAATATTAACGGGTGTAGGAAATTTAATATCGGTATAAATATTACCATTAACTGTTAATCCAATATGAAGATAAATTGAGTTTTCCATGAATATGTCTTTTTTTATAAGAGATATATATTTCTGAAATCCAATCATTCTTTTTGAGAATTGTGAAATTTGAATTTTAGATAAAAACGGTTTTTTCCTTCCATCGTCTGAAAACCCATTTGAAAATAATCGAAAAATTTCTTCCTTTTTAAAACCAGGTTTATATTTAATAAATGGAATATCAGAAGTAGCATGGAATTTTTTAAATATATTTTCTAAAGGAATAATCGTTTTATTTTCTGGATGAATAACAATATTTAAATCAGTAATGCCATTTGAAACATAAGGAATATCAATATTAGTATCAAATACTTCATATAATGTATCAATACGGGTATCTTTATTTTTGTTCAAAGCTTTGGTAGTATCAATTAATTTGGATTTATTCTTATTTAATTGGTCGATTGATAAAATATTTAAATTATTCAAAAATGGAAAGTAATGTTTTATAATAGTATTTTGATTTAAGTTTTTAGAGTTAGTATGCTGTAAAACGTTTTCAGCTAAACATAAATACAAAGTATTATTAGTAATATCTCCATAATTTAATAGTAAACTATTCTCCATAGTAAATAAAGTATTATCAATAGAAGTTTTAAATACAGGTTCATCCGAAGGTAATATAGAATAAGGATTACTTGAAAATAAAATATTATGAAATGTCGAAAATTTATGTCCAATGGGAATAGAAATATCCAAATTAGTATTATCTAATTTCAATTTGGTTTCAATATCTTTATATGAAAAATATTCTTGGTCTAACCCAGCAAGATATTTAATACCATTGTCATTATTAACTAATTCTAAATTCATAATCATTTGTCCTAATGTATTTTTAAAAATGCCACTATCTTTTGTTTGTAAATATTTGAAATGGTTAGGAAAATGGAAAGAAGTATTTCTCTTTGCAAATAAGTACATCTCTTCATATGAGATATTTTCAAAAATAGTTTCATTTAATATTTTTCTTTTTATATTTCGAACCGAATCATCATTATAGACATGTTGTTCACTATAAATAATTTGTGGATTAAATTTATCTAAATACAATTGTTCGGTATTACTAAAAATATGGTTATTATTTTGTGCATTAAACAAATATATATGACTGGGGTTTCCATTATTGTCTAAAATATAAATTTTGTAAGTATTTAATTTTGGTGGTATTAAAACTGTTTGTTCCTCCATAATTATATATTTATATATACAATATGTAAGTATTTTGTATTGATAATATTATTTCAAAGAATAATATTATCCCCAACGAATAATCTTAATTATTTTATTGGGTATAAATGGATAAAGTAGATTATAGAAGCTTTTAATGTATATAGAATTATTTATAATACGTATTTCTTTTAAATATTTACCATATTTATGTTTTAATAGTTTTAAAATACCAAGAGCAGTAGATATTTCCAAAGAATGTTTAAATCCAAAAAGATGACTATCAAATATCCATATCCATTCATTTTCGCCATTTTCTTCTAAAACTTCTTCATAATGAGCTAATATGCCTTTTGTATCCCAATATTTTGTAGCTTTGGCGGGACATGTATAAAAAATATTAATATTATTAATAGTATTTATTTTATAAAAAGAATGACTACCTGGTTCATTATCACAAATAATGCACATAGTTAAATAATAGAAATATTATAAAAAAACAAATATGCCATACCAATTTCAAATATGACATCATAACTTAATACTATAAAAGTGTCAGTATAATTAGAAGTTTTGCGAACATATAAATTATTATGGTCTTGTATATATACCTTAACTTTGCGAAATCCTTTATACCATACAACAAATGTCCAAAAAGAGCAAACATATATCATTACAAAAAACATTTTCATTTGTCTTTGAAAATGCAACGGATTTCTATAAAGTATAATAATATCATATGCAGTTATTGTTCCCATTAAAGATAATGAACTTGCACTATTTACAAGTCTTTTGGAAGACTGTCCCACTTTTTTTGTTTTAATAAATACATTCATACTAATAAACAAAATTAATACATGAAGAAAAAAACAATATTTATATATATGAAGTCTATCTCCAAAATATAATCCTATAGTTGTAATACACCCCCCTTCTTGAAATCCTTGTAAAAATATACCTAAGTTTATAGGTAATTGAATACTATAATTATGATAATTCAAATACATTGGTTTTATAACACGGGTATTACTATAATGTAAAAAAAATTCGATAATGGTCCATATAATAGTAGCATTTGTCATTATATGAAAACAATCTGTGCGATTATTTGTTATATATTCTTCGAAACATAATACAAATGTAAATAATCCATAATATATTTTTGTATTTGCATTTGTAGCAAAATCACCAACACGTAATATATAGTATTTATTGTTGGTTAAAATCATGTAATTATTATAATTATAAAATAATATTATTATGATTATTATTTTATATTATTTATGCATCATAATATGGATTATCATGAATTTTCATTCCGCAATATTCTTGGGGAGTTTCTTTATAATCAATGGGTTGATGTATACCAGCTTCTTTTGCATTCTCTAATAAAAATTTGAAGTTTTGCCAAAATTCGCTTTTATGTCCAACTGACTTGGTCATTACATGTGATAATTCATGAATAGCAACAAAAGTTAATGTGCTTTCATCTATAAGATTTTCATTATCACCCTTCTTTTTATTTAAACAAAATGCTATTTTTTCACCTTTGTTCTCACTATATGCAGTATATGAACTGGTTGGTAATGTTTCCATTACTCTTTTAGGATTAAAACCAGAAACTAAACGACCTACATTATCTAAATCTGGATATTTATTATGAACATAGTTTACAAGGTCTTTACATTTGTTTGTCACTTTGGCTAATAAATCGGCTGCTTGAGTAATTTTAGTGCGTTCTCTAACACAATATTTATTACCATCTTTATCAGAAACAATACATTTTAATTGAAATTCTCCCCAGTTCTCAAAAAATATATATAAACATATTCCTAAAATTACAATTAACACAATATGTCCTAAAATTTCAATATTATTCATTTTACTATATATATAAATCAGGTTTTATCATTTTAAAAACATTTATTCAAATTATAATAGATATTATCTATTATAATTATTGCTATAAACTGTATGACTTATTCATTTATTTACTCAAGGGTTTTTTTAAAATCGGGGGTAGCTTCAATAGTGCTTTGCATCCAAGGTCCGGTATTACCATCATTAGTAATAAAAGGGTCGGGGCGAATATCATGACTGGCATTACGTAAGGATTGACCAATAGAATCAACACCTATGTGTTGTCCAGCCTTAAGAAGGTCGGGCATACCACTGCCATTTCCGGTAGCAGCAGGGTTTAATTTAGCCCATTGACTGTTTTCATCAGAAGGCAATAAGTCTTTGGGGGCGACAGTTTCTTTGGTTGAATAACCAGCATTTGTCGCAGGATCAGCAGGTGCAGGTTCTACCTCGGCAGTAGCAGCAGTAGCAGCGGCATCTGCTTCAACACCACCTTCCATTTTATCAACAACAAGGGATTTGTTATTAGAATACATTACAAGAGCCCACATTAATATTAGAAAAACAATAAGGAAGACAAATCGTTCCATTGTTATAAACTTTTTTATTCCGTTGAAAGTTCCACTAAGTAATTTTGTAAACATTTTGTTTATATAATAACGGTTGATAAATTATTTATAACAAATGTTTTTTTTGCTAAAATATATCGACTGTAATAATGATTAATATATGATGAAGGTTTTTTCTAAATATTTTGTTTATTCCTCATTTATATTTTCGAAATCACTATCATCACTATCAGTAGTTTCATCTAACATATATACATTTTTAATACGTTTTGCTTCTAAATATGATGAAAGTGCTAAATTACGAGCCATCTTTGCTTTTCTTTTAGCTTCTTTATACATTTCATAATACACATTATTTTTATTTTTTATAGAAACTGGAGTTTCATCGGTAATTTTATCTAAAGTTAAATTTATTTCTTGTAATTCATCTTTAGTTTCACTCATACCATTCTTAATTTGTTCTAAATCTGTATCTATTACACTGGTATCAACATTATCTTTGTGTGTATTTACCTCAAATTTATCTAAATCCAATTCAGTAGTATCGTTAGACATAATATGATTTTCTTCGAGTTCATCATCGCTATTGTCGACATCTTCAATAATAACTTCTTCGGTTTCAATATTTGATAGTAAGTTTTCATTTATGGAAGTAGTTATTTCAATAGATTCTCCTTCTTCATTTTCTAAATTAGTTTTTATTGGTATACTAATCTTCTTTGATTGTTCTATAGGTGCAGGCATATCTTTTTTGAATAAACATGCTTCAAATAAATTATTTGGTTTCATTACCATCATTTGTTTTAAATCTAATGCAATTTGAAAACATGTAGCAGAACATTTTATACCTTTAATTTCTATTATTGACATTATATTCATATTTTCTTTAACAAAATCCATTGGAACTAACTCTTCATCTTCATTATAGATTTTCAAAGAAGGTTTTCCTAAATTAGTTGGAATATTTACTCTCGCCAAATAATATTTTCCAGATTTGAATATTTTTAATGGACTGGTAAAATAGTTTTCAATATCATGCATTTCCATTTCGCTTTCAAACCAATCATTACGATTATTATAAATCAATTGTTGACATTTATTTTCAAGGTTCTCCATCCATTCAATAAATGATATATTTTCATTTGTAAACATTAAATCTGTATAATATTTTTTGTTTGCTTTTAAAAATCCGTTTTTTGTATTACATTTTGGCGGTTGAATATATAAAGGTTTATCTGCATGAGATAATCGAATAAAGAAACTACCACCAGGTATTTGTTGAGGTTTAGCTAAATTTAGTTTATCAAAATCAAAAGTATGATCGGTATTATGTATACTTTCCATTAAAACATATACCTAAAAGAATAACTCGACGATAACGCATTTATATTTCGTTTAATAATTTAATATAAAATAGGTTTGAATTTTAATATGAAAAATTTTAAAGAACTATTTATTCAATATTTAAATGATGATAATACACGTAAAGATATAACTGAAATTTTAAAACCTATAACCGAACCAATATATAATGAAATCTATATTTATATTTGGATAATTTGTTTTTATAGCATATTATTATTTTTAATTATATTGGCAAATCTGTTTTTATTATTAAAAATTTTTGATAAAACTAAATTTATTAATATGTATTCTATGTATTAATTTTTATCGAAAACATATTTAAACAGTATTTCTATTTATATATATTAAAAATGAGTATTAATAGATATGGAGCAGTAAAACAATTAAATAAAGCTAATTTCATTAATTTATTATCCACTTGTGATGAAGAGACGTTAAAAAGTATTGTAGAGATTTCAAAAGGTGATATTTTAAAAATTATTTCTGACCGTATGACGAAATTAGATTTACAACAATTGGTATATAATTTACATTTAATTCAAACTGAAGATATTCTTGCTCAACACGAAATTCGTCAAAAGAAAATTAAAGATAGACAAGAAAAGACTGATATGTCAGGAAATAAAATAGAATATATTCCTATACCCGATTTTGATAATGCAGACTCAAATAAAAAAATGAAGATTTATTTAACTGCATTCAAAAAGGCAAAGAATAATGTAGAAAAACAAAATAATATTATTAGTGTTATTCGTGATAATTCTAAACGTGAACTTGGTATATTTTTAAATAATATTAGTAATATTGTTAAGAATAAACAAGTTCCTATTTTCGAAGAGATTCATGATATATTATTTAAAGCATTATCTGATGTTCAACAAAATGCTATGCGAAAAAATATAACAGAGGTTGAAATGATAGTTTAGTAATTTATTATATTTTAATATGATTATAATATAATATGGTAAAACGCAAAAATAAAATAACAACAAACAAAC
>JGI20160J14292_10002913_pt1 | contig 13323 bp, 17 predicted proteins | sample COG_10_FD_14292 | JGI IMG/M metagenome (IMG submission 14292) | reverse complement strand
AATCCAGCTATTCTTTTTCAAATCGAAAAAAGAGGCTATATTAGAAAGGGTTATTTTGCTGATTTAGTTATTTTTAATTTAAACAATCCATGGACTGTTAATAAAGAGAATATTTTATATAAATGCGGCTGGTCCCCTTTTGAAGGAAAATCATTCAAATCAAGAATTTCACACACAATTATTAATGGTAATTTGATATATGAAAACACTTCTTTTCTTAATGAAACTAGAGGTAAAAGGCTAACATTTGAAAGATGAATAAATTAAAGCTTATAATTATTTTGAGTTTAGTTTTAGGTTGCAATAATTCCCTAAATCAAGAACCTATACCACCAGAGAATTTAATATCTAAAGAAAAAATGATTGATATTATTTATGATATGACTTTAATTAATGTAGCTAAAGGTGTTAATAAAAGTATTTTAGAAAATAATGGAATAATACCTGAGCAATATCTTTTTAATAAACACTCTATAGATAGTATATTATTTGCAAAGAGTAATGAATACTACTCATATGATTTAAAAACTTATCAAACAATTTATGATAAGGTAAAAATCAAACTTGAAAAAAATAAAAATATTATTAATGATAGTATTGATATCCTAAAACAAATTTCTGGTGAACTGAGTAAAAAACTAATTAAAGAAAGTAAAAAAAATAAAATATTAATTGATACTATTAAAATTGATAGTATTAGTAAAATAAAATTAATTAATTCAAATTAGTATTGCTTATTTTTACATTTTGTTATAAAGACTGAATAATTGATGAAAAATTTTATTGAAGAAATTAGATGGAGGGGGATGATTCATGATGAAATGCCTGGCATCAATGATCATTTAAGTGACTCATTTAGAGTTTCTTACACTGGATTCGATCCAACTTCTGATTCTCTTCATATTGGGAGCCTTGTGCCTATTATGCTACTAGCTCATTTTCAACGCTCTGGCCATAAGCCTATCGTTTTAATAGGTGGTGCAACAGGTATGATCGGAGATCCGTCTGGAAAATCTTCTGAGAGAAATTTGTTAGATGAAATAACATTATCTAAAAATCAAAAAGCAATAAAAAAACAGTTGTCTCATTTTTTAGATTTTGATTCTAAAGAAAAAAATAGTGCATTAATTCTCAATAATTTTGATTGGATGAGTAAATTCACATTGTTAGAATTTATTCGTGATATAGGAAAGCATATTTCTGTTAACTATATGATGTCTAAAGATTCTGTTAAAAATAGAATTTCGTCAGAATCTTCCGCAGGAATGAGTTTTACGGAGTTTACTTATCAGCTTGTTCAAGGATATGATTTTTTACATTTGTATAAAAATTACAAATGTACAATTCAAATGGGTGGTAGTGATCAATGGGGTAATATTACAACAGGAACAGAATTAATAAGAAGAGTAGATTCAGGAAAAGGATATGCATTAACTTGTCCACTCATTACTAAATCTGATGGATCAAAATTTGGTAAAACTGAAGGAGGAAACATTTGGCTAGATCCTAACAAAACTTCAGTATTTAAATTTTATCAATATTGGTTAAATACTAGTGATTTAGATGCAGAAAAATATATAAAAATATTTACTTTCTTAAGCGAGAAAGAAATTGCTAATCTAATTAATGAGCATAAATTAGAACCTCATAAAAGATTACTACAAAAAGTTTTAGCAAAAGAAATAACAATAATTGTTCATTCTCTAAATTCATTTAAACAGGCTGAACAGGCATCTTCTATATTATATAGCAAGACATTTAAACAAGATATTCAACTTATCGATGAAAGTACTTTTTTAGAGGTATTTGAAGGGGTTCCATTTGCAGAAATTAATAAAGACGAATTATTAAATGGAATTGATATGATATCTGCTTTATCCTCCAAAACAGATTTTTTGAATTCAAATTCAGAAGCAAGGAGGGCCATCAAAGAAAATTCAATTTCGATTAATAAATCTAAAGTCAAAGAGGATTATTTAATTCAAACTAAAGATTTGATTAATGACAAATATGTAATAATTAATAAAGGTAAAAGAAACACCTACATAATAAAATTCATATAAAAACTTAAACCATTTGATTACAACCTCGAATATCTGAATTATCAAATCTGCCAAGAATTTCAAACTCACTTTTACTTTTATTCCTACCCAAATCTTCAGTAGCAATAAATGAACATGAATTAATATTTGCTAAATCAATTATATTTACTCCCCCAGTTGAACCATTATTTTTAAAAGATAAGGCATCTTGTGGCTCTCTAATGAGCACTTTCATCCATGGTGGACACTGAAAAACTCCATTCTTTTGTGAATAAGCTTGTGAAAGTAACTCAGTCATCCCATACTCACTGCAAACTAGATCAGTACCAAAGCCTTGTTTTATTATTAAATGCAGTTCTTCTCTTATTATTTCTTTTCTTCTCCCTTTCATTCCACCAGTTTCTATTATAGTCAAATTAGGTAATTGAAACGTAAATTTTTCTAATAAATTTAACAAAGCAAAAGTGACGCCGAACAATAAAACTTTTTGATTTTTTAGAGCTATTAATTTATTTCGTAATTCATCATAATTATTGAGATAAAAACCACTATCCTGCTTATTAGTTTTTAATATTAATTTATTTATCATATAAATTAATGATGAATTTTTATTCTCTAAATATGAAGGTAGTAATGCTAAAATTGTATATTCCTTAATATCTCCAAAAAAATATTTAAATGAACTTTCAAAACTAGATTCATATAGTTTGAGATCAATTATATGGTGTTTGCTAAAATTAGTTTTTGTAGTACCACTACTAATAAATGTTTTTTCTATGGATTTATTAGAACTTAAAACTTTATGAGATTTAAAAAACTTAACAGGCAGGAAAGGTATTTGTTTTGAATTTGTGACATCACATGGATTTTTATTAATTAAATCACAAAATGATCTATAGATATTATTATTATTAAATTGAAATTCAAATATTTTATTTGCCATTAATTCAAATTCATCTTCAGTTTTTATTTTAAAAATATCTTTAATGTTTATCATATATTCAAAAGTATTTAAAATAATATACATCGTAATAAAATTGAACATTTATTTAATGTTATTAAAATGTTATCAATTATTTATATTAATTTTTAATAATATTTAGTTCATATATTTGTAAAAATTGTAACTCTTCGAAATGGCTTATAAAATATTACTGGTTGATGATGAACCAGATATATTAGAAATCATCTCATATTCACTTGAATCTGCAGGTTATAAGATTTATAAAGCAAATAATGGATTAGAGGCGATNAAAATTGCTAAAAAAATAATTCCAGATTTAATCATTATGGATTTAATGATGCCTCATATGAATGGAATTGATGCATGTGATGCAATTAGAAAATCTGATAATTTAAACGATGTAATTATTACTTTTTTATCTGCTAGAGGTGAAGATTTTTCTAAAATTGCCGGATTTGAAGCTGGAGCAGATGATTACATTACTAAACCTATAAAACCAAAAGTTTTATTGAGTAAANTTAAAGCTCTTTTACGTAGAAAAAGTTCTGAACAAGATCAAACTATAATCCAAATAAACGATTTAATTATTGATCGATCAAAATACTCTGTAAATCTGAAGGGTATTGAGCTTAATTTACCTAGAAAGGAATTTGAATTACTATATTTGTTAGTATCAAGTCCTAACACAGTTTTTACAAGAGAAAAGATTTTAGATGTTGTTTGGGGTAGCGATGTTATAGTTGGAGATAGAACTATTGACGTGCACATCAGAAAAATAAGAGAAAAAATTGGAGCTTCTTCGTTTAAAACTATTAAAGGTGTTGGGTATAAGTTTGTAAGCTAATGTCCTTTAAATTTAAAAATTCGTATTCATTTGCATTTAAGACCTCATTTGCAATTTCTTTAGTTATTTCACTTATCGTTGGAGCTATTCTTTGGGTAGAGTCTACCTTAAGTTATTTTTATTTTCAACTCATTTTCTTAGCAGCTTTAGTGTTTATCATCTCTTTTTTAATAATCCAATCAAGAATAGAGGCATTTATTTATTCAAAAATTAAAAATTTATATAAAGAATTAAATTTAATTGATTCTATTTCTCTATCCAAAGCTGATATTAATACAGATATGAAATCGTTATTGGATAATATTAGTGAATTTAGTAGAGATAATAAATTAGAAATAGAATCTCTAAAGGTTAGAGAAGAGTTTAGAAAAGAGTTCATTGGAAACGTAGCACACGAATTAAAAACCCCAATATTTACGATACAGGGATATATTGAAAATCTTATTGATGGAGCTATAGATGATAATTCGGTTAGAGATAAGTTTTTAAATAGGGCCAAAATTAGTGTTGAAAGGTTGATCTATATCATTAAAGATTTGGATATGATCACAAAGTTAGAATCCGGAACTTTAAATTTAGAAAAAGATTCATTTGATATAATTGAGCTTGTTAAAAACATTTATGATCAGTTAGAAATTCAAGCTCAAAAAAATGATATAAAGCTAATTTTTAACAAACCTTACTTAGAACCAATTATTGTTTTTGCAGATAAAGATAAAATTCAACAAGTCATTACTAATTTAGTTATTAATTCAATTAAATACGGAACTAACAAAGGAACTACAGAGGTTAGTTTAGAGTCTATTAATTCTGATAAGTTAATCGTTAGAATTACTGATAACGGAGAAGGTATTCAAGAACAACATCTCTCAAGACTTTTCGAAAGATTCTATAGAGTAGATCAAAGTGGATCTAGAAAACAAGGAGGGTCTGGCTTAGGTCTATCTATCGTAAAACACATTATTGATGCTCACAATGAGAACATTTATGTTGAATCAAAGTTTGGGATTGGGAGTGAATTTTCTTTCACTTTAACAAAAGATTTAAATTAATTTCTTTAAAATAATGAGATTTGGGAAGCAAAAATAAACTAAAAAGATTTAAAGAAAACGAAAAATTTGATAATGTATTTCAACCTACTAGAGAAGAATTGCTTTCTGGTAATTTCGAATTTAAAGGAAGATGGGCAAAAAAAGTTTTCAATAACTCTAATCCAATTACACTAGAATTAGGATGTGGTAAAGGGGAGTATTCAGTGGAACTTGCAAGACAAAACCCTGATGTTAATTTCATTGGAATAGACATTAAAGGAGCTAGATTCTGGAGAGGAGCGAAAACAGCTAATGAAAAAAATATTGATAATGTTAAATTTATTAGAGCTCAAATTGAACTTGTTGAATATTTGTTTGAAAAAAATGAAATTTCTGAAATATGGATAACATTCCCCGATCCACAAATAACATTTAAAAGAACAAAACATCGTTTAACTAATTTAGAGTTCTTAAATAAATACAAGAAAATTTTAAACATCAATGGATGTATTAATCTTAAAACTGATAGTGAGTTTTTACATGGCTATACAATTGGACTTTTACAAGCAATGAATAACGCTGAAATATTATATTCTAATCACGATATTTATAAAAGATCGGGTAGTCCAAAAGAAGCTATAGAAATTAAAACGCATTATGAAAATTTATTTCTAAATAATGACAAGCCTATAACATTTATAAAATTTAAAATTTAGTTTTGACTCCAAATACAGACAATTTTTTTGATAGAGTTTACAAGGTAGTAAAACAAATCCCTTATGGAAGAGTAACAAATTATGGGTCTATTGCAAAATATTTAGGCTCTGCGAAAAGTTCAAGAGCTGTTGGTTATGCTATGAATGCCTCACATAATTTAGCTGATGTTCCCGCTCATAGGGTTGTNAATAAAGTAGGTCTATTGACAGGTAAGCATCATTTTTTTGGTTCTAATTTAATGAAAGATCTTTTAGAAAGTGAAGGAATTGAAATTGTTGATAATCAGGTTAGTAGATTTGACTCATTATACTGGGACCCTAGTATTGAACTATAAATCCAATACATTTATTAAAATCAAGTTTTCGCACTATATTTGCATAAATAATAAGAGGCTTTGAAAATAAATAAAATAGAAATACTCAAAGAATTAAATGAGTTAAATATTAATGACTGTGACTTCATTAATATTGTAAATTTTTCCGATGAGATTATTTTAGACGTTAACATATCCAATCCTACTCTTCAGGCCAAGAAAAAAGCTGAAATAAAAATAAATAATTTCTTTAACTCAGAATCTCTTTCTTCATTCAAATTAAAAATTAATTTTAAGAATGTTGTAGCTAAAAAGCAGAAGAACCAAATAATAGCTAAAAAAATATCTGGCATAAAAAATATCATTGCAATTGCATCTGGCAAAGGAGGTGTTGGGAAATCTACCGTGACTTCAAATTTGGCTGTTTCGCTTGCAAAAATGGGCTTTACAGTCGGACTTCTTGACGCTGACATTTACGGTCCATCTATTCCAATTATGTTTGATGTTGCTGAGGAAAGACCTAAATCAATTATGATTGAAGGTAAAAGTAAAATGGAGCCTGTAGAAAATTATGGAGTTAAAATCCTTTCTATTGGTTTTTTTACAAAATCAGACCAAGCTGTTATATGGAGAGGACCTATGGCGTCAAAAGCTCTAAATCAAATGATTTTTGATGCTAACTGGGGAGAATTAGATTTTTTATTAATTGACTTGCCGCCAGGCACAGGAGATATACATTTAAGTATACTACAAGCATTACCAATTACAGGATCTGTAATTGTCAGTACTCCACAAAATGTTGCTTTGGCAGATGCAAAAAAAGGAGTAGCCATGTTTAAGCAAGACCTAATTAATATTCCTGTTTTAGGGATTATTGAGAATATGTCTTATTTTACACCTAAAGAATTACCAGAAAATAAATATTACATATTTGGTAAGGATGGCGCAAAGAACTTAGCTGATGACTTAGAAGTACCATTTATAGGCTGTATTCCACTAATTCAAAGTGTAAGGGAGGCTGGAGATTTTGGTAGACCAGTAGCAATGCAAGAAGAGACAATTATTAGTGAAGAATTAAAAAAAATTACTCAAAAGATAGTTTCTGAAGTTATTAAAAGAAATAAAGACCTTCCTGTTTCGGAAGCAATTAAAATTACAACTATGGCGGGTTGTTCAGCAGTTAACAAATAAATAAATTATTATGTCTGAAAATATTAAAGAAAAAATTGAAAATGCATTGGATGAAATTAGACCATTCCTTCAAAAAGATGGTGGTGATATTTCATTAATTGAAATTCAAAAAAACACTGTTAAAGTTAAATTAGAAGGAGCTTGCTCTACATGTACTATCAATCAAATGACCCTTAAATCGGGTGTTGAGATGACTATAAAAAAACATGCTCCAGAAATTCAAAATGTTATTAATATTGAATCATAAATGATAAAGTCTGATATTTTAATTATTGGAGCGGGACCGGTAGGCCTGTTTGCTGTATTTGAAGCAGGTTTGATGAAAATGAAATGTCATTTAATTGATGTTTTACCAAAACCAGGAGGTCAATGCTCTGAAATATACCCTAAAAAACCTATTTATGACATACCAGCTTACCCTGAAATATTAGCTGATGGTCTAATTGATAAGTTAATGGAACAATGTTCTCAATTCCAACCTGGATTTACCTTGGGAGAAAGAGCTATGACCATTGATAAACAAGAAAACAACTCTTTTGTTGTAACAACCGATAAAGGAACAAAACACTTAGCACCGATTGTTGTAATAGCTGGAGGCTTAGGTAGTTTTGAACCAAGAAAGCCATTAATTAATAATATTGAAAAATATGAAGGTTCTGGACTTGAGTATTTCATTAAAGACCCTAATAAATTTAAAAATAAAAAAGTTGTAATCGCAGGAGGTGGAGATTCGGCACTAGATTGGGCTGTTGTTTTATGTGATATTGCTTCTGAAGTAACATTAGTTCATAGGCGAAATGAATTTAGAGGCGCTCTTGATTCTGTCGAAAAAGTTCAACATCTTAAAAATTTGAATAAAATTAATATTATAACTCCAGCTGAAGTAGTTGGATTAAATGGTAATAATAATTTAGAGTCTATTATTGTTGAGAATTCAGACAAATCTAAAACACAGATTAAAACTGATTTTTTTATCCCTCTTTTTGGTCTTTCACCAAAATTAGGTCCAATCGCTAATTGGGGATTAGAAATAGAAAAAAATGCAATAAAAGTAAATAACTCTTTAGATTACCAAACTAATATTCCAGGAATTTTTGCTATCGGAGATGTAAATACATACCCGGGAAAACTTAAATTAATATTATGTGGTTTTCACGAAGCTGCTTTAATGTGTCAGTCAGCTTTCAAAATATTAAATCCAAACAAAAAATTCCTTTTAAAATATACTACCGTTTCTGGAGTAAAGGGTTTTGACGGGTCACATAAAAAAGCTGAAAAAGCTGTTGTTAAAACTATTTCATAGTGACTGATATTAATATTATTATAATTGATAGATTAGGAAAAAAACACAATGTTTTAGCTCCGTTAGATATGTCCATGAATATTATGGAATTAATTAAGTCTTATGAACTAGCCGATGATGCATCGATCGGTATATGTGGGGGTATGGCTATGTGCGCTTCATGTCAATGTTACATAGAATCCACTCATAAATTGAATCACAAATCAGATGAGGAAGAGGCTATGCTTTCAGAGGCCTTTAACTTAAAATCTTCAAGTAGACTTTCATGTCAAATACCTATTACAAAAGACTTAAAAGATTTGATTATTAGAATTGCACCAGAATATTAATCTAATATTTTTTCTAGTGCAGCTGGAAAAATTCTTTCTACAAACTTTTTATAAGCTAGCTCTGATGGGTGTAAATTGTCACTTGCAACAAGTGCAGGGTTTATCAACCCTTGCCTCGTAATGTCTGTTATGTTAATGAAATTGATTCCATTTTCTAGGCAATGATTCTCAGCAAAAGTATTATACATGTCTATCTCTTGGCTTGTAATAGAAGGATTAGGTCCTGACTGTCCAAAAGGAGTATATGCATAATCTGGAATTGATATCACTATAAGATCATTACTACTTTGGGATTTAGTTAAACTTATAGCCTTATTTACTAACTCAGGAAATTCATTTTCATATAATTCAAATGGTCTATTTTGGTATTGATTATTAACCCCAATTAATAAAGTGACTAAGTCATTTTCTTTAAAAATATTGTCAGGACTATTGTTTTCAAGAACTGGATCAACACTATTAATTAGTGCTGTAGTTGTCCACCCTGTAACTGCAATTATTTCAACATTTACAGTGTCTATTCTTAATGTGTTTTGCAGTGAATCCTTAAGTTGCATTGGAAAGTTACATTCGTCACAAACGCTTTGACCAATTGTATAACTGTCACCTAATGATAATATTTTATAGTTTACTGGATAAATACCCATATCTTCTGCGTCTCGAAAAATATCACAACTATATACACTAATAATAATAATATATAAAATCGCTTTTCTCATTTAAACTAAAACCTTTTTTCCTACAATAATCTTTTCAATTGAATTCCATAATTCAATTCTTTTTTTTAGCGCTTCTATTGAAACTTCTTCAATTTCTTTCCATTTTGTTGGATCATTTTCTGCTAATTCTTTAACCATTTCTAGAGCCATAGGCCCGTGTTCATCTTCATCCAATTCTATATGTCTTTCAAAGTAGTATATCAATTTTGAAATATCTTGCTCAGGAAAGTTCTTTTGAAAGTTTTTTAATATTGCTGTAAACATACTAGGAATAAGGTTTTCTCTGCCAAATGTGAAAGCTGCAGCAACCTTGTGAGGCTTTCCTTCTTCAATTATGTTAAAGGTAAATTCCAAAAAATCTTTCACCTCTTTTGGGGTATTTGAGGATTTAATGCACTGAAAATATCTACATCATTTAATTTATTTAAGAAGTGATCAATATCATTAGTATCTGCACCAAAACATTTAATTGCATCTAAATATAACTCATAATGACTTTTTCTCTCACCAACTTGATTAATATCGGTTTCTTCAGCAAGGACAATTTCATTAATTAAATATGCTGTTTGGGAATTATTATTAGGAAGCCAAGGGGTTGATACACAGGTTAATTTTGTTTGAAGAGATTTTAATAATGACATAAAATCCCATACTGCAAAAACATGAATTTGGACAAAATCTCTTAAGTCGTCAATTGTTTTAATATTTGAATATAGATTATGATTTAACAATTCTTTTCTATGATTTAAAATAGAATTGTTGATTTTTTCAACTGTCATGTGTTTTTATTTAAATGCATTTAATCCTGTTATGTCTAAGCCAGTAATAAGTAAATGAATATCATGTGTCCCCTCATAAGTAATTACACTTTCAAGATTCATCATATGCCTCATTATTGAATACTCTCCTGAAATCCCCATTCCACCAAGAATTTGTCTAGCTTCACGCGCAATCTTTATAGCCATTTCAACATTATTTCTCTTAGCCATAGAAATTTGAGCTGTAGTAGCTTTGCCTTGATTTTTTAAATTACCTAATCTCCAAGCTAGTAGTTGAGCTTTAGTAATCTCTGTTAACATTTCTGCTAATTTTTTTTGTTGTAATTGAAATCCACCAATTGGTTTTCCAAATTGGATTCTCTCCTTAGAATATCTTAAGGCTGTATCATAACAATCCATTGCAGCTCCAATTGCTCCCCAAGAAATACCATATCTTGCAGAATCAAGACACCCTAGAGGTGCTCCTAATCCAGATTTATTAGGAAGTAAATTTTCTTTTGGAACTTTTACATTATCAAAAATTAACTCGCCTGTTGAACTAGCTCGTAATGACCATTTATTATGTGTTTCCGGGGTAGAGAAACCTTCCATGCCTCTTTCTACAATTAAGCCATGGATTCGTCCTTCTTCGTTTTTCGCCCAAACTATTGCAATTTGTGCAATTGGTGAGTTTGAAATCCACATTTTAGCTCCATTAAGCAAATAATGATCTCCATTATCTTTGAAGTTTGTTACCATACCTCCAGGATTTGACCCATGGTCAGGTTCAGTTAATCCAAAACAGCCCATATATTCACCAGATGCTAGTTTTGGTAAATACTTCTTTTTTTGTTCTTCATTACCATATTTCCATATCGGAAACATTACAAGTGAAGATTGAACTGAAGCAGTTGATCGAACTCCTGAATCTCCTCTTTCTATTTCTTGCATTATTAATCCGTAAGAAATATAATCAAGTCCAGCTCCACCATATTGTTCTGGAATATATGGTCCAAACGCACCAATATTAGCTAATCCGCTTACAATTTGAGAAGGAAATTCTGCTTTTTGAGCATATTCTTCAATAATCGGACTAACATCTCGTTTAACCCATTCTCTGGCTGCATCACGAACTAATAAATGCTCTTCGGAAAGTAGCTCATCTAAATTAAAGTAATCAGGTGCTTCAAATAAATCTGGTTTCATAAAATTGATTTTTGATTATACAAAAATAAACAAAGCTTCTTGAATTATTGTATATGAAATAACTTTTTTAACTCTCTTAACAAGAATTTAAGAGTTTAAAAATTTAGACAATAAGTAGTGAAAATGGTGAACCCCCTTTTCTTTTGTCGCTGAATATCTTCCAGATTTGTAAAATGCTGAATTTATTCCTTTTTGTACATTCTGAACTACGAACTCATCCTCTTTTTCAACTTTATTTAAATCACTGCTAGCACCTTTATTTAGTTTAGTTTTATCAAAAACATAAGATCTAAACTTAACTTCTGTAAATTTTAAATTTATTGGTTTAACTACATTGATAGAAATTCCCCAAGGATAAAAGTTAAACATAATATTTGGAAAAATCCAAAAATAATATGCGGCAATATTTTTTCCATAATCAATGTGATTTTTAGGAAAAATAAAACAATCTTCTTTTTTGTTGCTATACCCAATTTGTAAATTACAATGATCATAAATTTCTGTTTCATAACTATTATAATCCAAAACTTCACTCAAGTCTTTATGTACAAATGGAACATGAAAACCCTCAAGATAGTTATCACAGTACAAAGCCCAGTGTGCATCAATTTTAAAGTTTTGAGAAAGTGAAGAATCAAATATTGCTTTATTTAAGGGTAAAAATCCAATTCTTTTATCCATGATATCAAGAACTTTATCTATAGCAACTATAGGGTTGAAGGCAGTAAAAAGTAATTTGTTCCAACTTTTCACTAAAAAAGAATTTAAATTATCGCAATTCCTTGGAAAATTCTTAGTTTTTTCAAAATCAGGCATAAATTCAAATTTACCATCACTTTTAAAACGTCTACCATGATACATACATCTAATTTTTGCTGATTTGCATGGCTTTAAGAGCAATAAGTTTCCCCTGTGAGTACATACATTTGATAAACATTTTATATTGTTATCTGTAGATCTAGATAATAATAAAGGTTCATCCAAAAAGCCTTCCAATAATGTAAATGGGTAAAGTGAATTTTTTTCGGCAATTAGATTTTCATCTCCTACCCAATGCCAAGCTCTTAAGAAAATTTTATTTTTAATTATTTCAAATGACTCTAAATCCTTATAAAAACTTGAAGGCAAAGTTTCTGCTTTACTTATGTCAGAGTTAATATTTAAATTCATGTGAATGTATTAATTAAAGTTAATATAACTTATTTTTAAGAATTTATATATAAATCTATAAGTCCCTCTGGTGTTTTTACTGTTATTTGCTTTTTGTCACCTATCAACTTTACTAATAAATTCATCATGGATTGGAATTAAAACATCACTATTTTTATGATCTATAACAAAAAGATCTTGAGAAATATTTTCCTTTATATTTTTAATTTTACCTATTTCACCAAATTTATCATCTATAACTAAATAGTTTATTACATCATGATAGTAAAATTTATTTCCTGATAAATTAGGTAATGAGTTCAAGGGTAAATAAATTTCACAATTAATTATTGAGTTTGCTTCTTGTTCGGAATTAATATCATTAAATTTTATTCTTAAAACCTTCTCCTTGTGAAATCTTACAACTTCAATTTTATGCAAAGTCAGTTTGTCTTTTTGATAAATAAATAAAGATTTAATTTTTTTATAATGATCTGGTTGATCAGTATCAATTTTTAATAATACTTCTCCTTTAAAACTATATTTCCTAGTAATTTTTCCTAAATAGTAATAATCTTTCATATAAAAAAACCTGTTAATTTTAAATTAACAGGTTATAAATGTATTAAATGTTTTTTTAATATTTATTTATCATCCTCTGGAGCCTCTTCAGCAGGAGCTTCTTCAGCTACAGCTTCTTCAGCAGGAGCCTCTTCAGCAGGAGCTTCTTCAGCTACAGCTTCTTCAGCAGGAGCCT
>JGI20160J14292_10002871_pt1 | contig 13401 bp, 13 predicted proteins | sample COG_10_FD_14292 | JGI IMG/M metagenome (IMG submission 14292) | reverse complement strand
TATTTAAGAATATAAAATAAGCAGAGGCTTGGACACATTTTTTATCTTCTAAATTATTATATAATTTTCGAATCCAATAATAATAAGATTCTTTTGATGATTTTCCTTGATTTTCATCAACGGGTTTTCTGAATACATCTCCTTCTGAATCACAAGAATTGTATGTATTAATTAATACAGAAATTTTATTATACAATTCATCTTTATTATTTTTAATATTATTATATGTTCCAATTAATGCTTCATTTAAATCATATACGTTAATACTACCATTAATCTTAATATATCCATTATTTTTTGCCCATAAAATTGCTAGTAGAACAGAACCACCTCCTAAAAACATCTCATGATAGTTATTAAATTCGGTAGGAATTTTTTTTAAAATTATTTCAATTAATTGTCCTTTTCCACCTACCCATTTTAATAGTGGTTTTGGAATATCTTTTTTTAAAATATTATTCATATTATTATTATTATTATTATTATTAATAAAATTCAAATTTTTATTTTTTATTTCTATACCACCATTTTTATATAATTCTTGTAATTTTTCTTCAACCTTTTCTTCTATTAATTTATTTTCAATTGGTTTACATGGTATTTTTCTATTTAGATGATTTGTATAATGCCCTTTTTGAGAAAATATTTTACCACATTGTTCGCAAGTGTAATTTTTAACCATTTAGTTATACTAAATATAATATTTTATTTTTAAATAATAACTAATTAGTTAAATAAATTTGAATTAATATTAATTAAAATTTAAAAAGACAAATATGGTTATTAATTGTCCAGTTTGTTATGAAGATAAACCAGGTATTAAATTAGAATGCGGACATAAATTCTGTAAAAGTTGTTTAAGAGGTATTATTAAACACGTCGATATTAATATTGTAAATATATTACCATGTCCATATTGTCGGGCTGATATTAATAAAGTAAGTAATAAATATATCTACCGATTATTAAAGGAATTATATATGAATATTCAAAATAAAAGATTTGAACAAAATGGATATGGAATATATACTGAAATTATATATGGATTTATAGAAGTTAATAATGAAGAAAAAATACCAGAATATCCTGAAAAACTACGATTTAATTCATATCAGAAATATCTATCTTAATGTTGTTTTCGTCTTGAAGAATAAATTTGATTTAAAGATTTCTTTTTCTTTAGATTACAAACATAGACTTCTTTGCCATCAAGCAAATACAAAGTCATACTACTTTCACGAACAACTCATATACTCATGCCCGTGACCGAGAATATGCGTATCTTTATTGAGCGCGCACGAGATCAGCGCGCACATGAGTTCTGGAATTCTTCCAAGAAATACCAGAACTTCTGTGATTCACCAACAACATCGCCGGAAACACTAACATCACCAACAACTTCTCCACCATCCTCACCAATTTCTCCACCGACCTCGCCAAGAACCCATCAGCCACCTGTCCCTTCATATGAAAAGGGTCAGGTCATCTCTTACACGATGGGTCGCGGAACAACTAAACGGACCGTCGTCGCAAGAGTGGTATCTGTTTCCACCTCTGGTAAGTCCATCCGGGCCGAAGACGGTGCCATCCAACAAGGGATGTTTCTACCCTCAAATATCCGCAACACCACCACAAACGACCGCCTTCTTACCACCCGCAAAATCACGAAAATGAATTTGGAGCAACATTCGCCGATCCATTGTCAGTGTCGTGTGTGGAATCGTGGCTTCGGCAAACAGTGCTCCTTCAAACCGACTCGCGGTGCAATATACTGTTCCCGTCACACTATGAATCATTCTGGCCTGGGAGACATCACACAAACTCGCCCAATTAAAGCAGAACAGCGTCAAAGTGCCGAGACAGGTTTTAAATTCGGCACCACTCTCAAATGGAAGAACTAATAGAAGCCGTATTAAGCAAAAAAAACAAAAAAAAAATATATTAATTAAATATGCCAACTGAAATTATATCTGGATTATGGTTTTCTGATATTGAATCCCTGAAACATCCAAATTTTTTTATTGATAACGATATTAATATAATTATAAATTTAACTGATTGTAATTACAAAATCGAAAAAAGTAATGTTTCGTATATAAATGTTCCAATATCATCTTATAATATTTATTCAATGAAAAATATTATAGATAAAATTATAGAAAATATTCATAATAATATAGAATTGAATAATATTTTTGTTTATTGCATGAATGGGTTAACTATATCACCATTAATATGTTCATTATATTTATTAAAATATGGTAAATTAAATAAATATGATATACCAGCGATATTAAAATCTAAAAATGATCAAGTATTAATTAATATTGATGAATACGATAATTTAATAAGTTAATTAATGATTAAAATATTATTATTATATATATATATACAATGTCGAAAATACAACTTATAAATCGGGGAGATTTAGATATATATTTGACGGGTAATCCTAGTATAACTTTTTTTAAAAGCGTTTATCGCAAACATACCAATTTTTCTATGGAAGATATAATTATTCAAAATATACCTACACCTGGGGTCGGTCATAAATACGCAGTTAGATTACCTATTAGAACTGGTGATTTATTATATAAAACTGATTTAATTTTGAGAGGTAATCATGTTTATTGTGGAAATGGTATAGCAAATATATCAACAGCTGTCATAGATAATATAATTTTTTCAATCGGATCACGTGAAATAGATATAACATATGGACACTACTTAGAAACATGGTATGAATTGAATCAAGAAAATCCAAATAATACTATAACGAATATTGCAAGGATAGAAGATTCATCTTTATATCACTTAGGTCAAATAGCAGATCAAGCCGTAGTAGCTAGTTGGCAGGCAAATATTTTTTCAGCATCCAACAGTAGTTACATTGACGTGAATTTAGCTAAACCTACGAACATTATGTCTTCTGGATTATCATATCCTCCAACTCAATTTCAAAGACTATCTAAATCTGGTGGAACGTATTGCACTCCAAATTATACGTCAGATACGAAGTACGCCGGTCCGCTAAGAAAATATACAGGGACGTATTTTACTCAAACTACAAACCAAAAATTACAATCCGCCAGTTTGTCCGCGTCCGCCACCTATGTGCGCGAAAAGTTTGTGCCGGGTGATATTATAGGTGACTGTATATTACCGTTAAAATTTTGGTACTGTCGATCACCATCACAGGCCATACCATTAATAGCTTTGTCTAATGGAGTCGATGTTGAAATGTATATTCAATTCGCTAGCATCCCAGCAGCTAAATGGACAGACGACCAGTCAGGACCTTACGAAAGCGCGAGTTTAATATCATACGATAGTGCATCTTGTGGTCCGAATGATGTGAATAATGTGTACAGTACAGGTGTCGTTAAACCTTTTGTCTCAGGACAGAAATTTAGTTTTAATATGGATGTGAACGCTACGTATATTTATTTAGATGATATGGAAAGGAAACGATTTAAAAATACTTCACATGAATACCTTATAGAACAGCTGCAATATCAAAATTTTCCCGCCTCCACTGGTAGCGAATCACCATCTATGTTAGACATATCATCATTTCATCACCCAGTGAAAGAATTAATATGGACTGGTACCCCCTTTCTAGCGGGCCAAATCACATCACTTAACGCTAGCGACACTAGCTCAGACAACGTGAAGGCGCTGAACAATGGCACACTCGCCCACATATCTGGGGTGAGGTACGTCACGGGTAATACTAATATATTATATGGCGGGGGTGCGGGGATTAACTCAACAGGTTTCGGTAACTTTACACCAGGAACAAAATCAAAAGATTCTCGCCCTTTTGTATCAAACGGTATTTCAGGTAAATATGTTCACGGCTTGTTGGGTCCAAGTACACCAGATGTATTAAATTATTGTCAATATAAAATTCTATTTAATGGTAATGACAGAATTAATTGGAAATCATTACAATATTTTACGAGAGAAAATATAGAAAAATACCATAAAGGTGGTTGTATATCTGTTCCGGATTCAATAGCTGTTTATTCTTTTGCTTTGAATCCGGCAAATATTGAACCATCTGGAACTTGTAATTTCTCAAACATAGAGACAATACAAATTTTACGAAATCAAGCCGGGTCGACAAATTTAAAAGGTGTTAACGTATACGCAATTAATTATAACATTCTACGGTTTGTGAATGGTCAAGCCGGTTTAACTTATGTATTATAAATATGTATATATATATATATATATATATATATGGTGTCTGGATCTATTAATGTTATTTATTCAAATGAGGATTGCGTATTTTATTTAAATCCTCAAATCAGCTTCTTTAAATCAATATATAGAAAATATACAAATTTTATTTTAGCGGATAGATTTGTACATAATATAGGAAAATCCAATACAATAAATATAGTAGGGAAAGCATATGGTGATTTATTATTAAAAATATCATTATTATATGAAGAATCAAATACTGACGGTCTTGCAGTAGCCGAGAGCGACCACCCTTTAACCAAAATAAATAGTATAAAGTTAGCACTCCAAGGTAATCTTCAAATCGAGACGCTTAATAGTAATTATTTAAAAATGTATTTCAAATTAAAATATTTAAAAAAACATAATATATTTTATGAAAATGTGGGGGGAAATTTAGTTTGCAATGGTGGCGATTTATTTCAGAAAATGTCTTTGTGTGGGGGTTGTTTTAATAATGCAAGCGCGGAATCTGGATCTTTCAATTTAAATAATATTACCAAAATATCTGCTACTATACCTTTACCTTTTTCATTTACGAAAGATATAGGAAGAGCATTACCATTATTTTTAATAAATAATAAGAATGGACAAGATTTAAATATTACTATTAATTATAAGGATACCAGTTCCGGTACACTACCCAAAATTAATTTATTATTAAAAGTAGCATATTTAAGTAATGAAGAACAACAAAGGTTCAGAACAACTAATAATGAATATTTAATGGATAAAGTATATTTTCAAAATATTAATAAAACCAATTATATCTTTGATTTATCTGAATCTTTACCTAACAGAAGTATTAAAGAAATATTTATTGAAAACAAAGACGATCTGTATACTTCATATAGATATGATATATTAATGGCGGGCATAAGCATGTTAAACTTCTCTCAGGATTCATCTAATGGGAACCATGATTATTTCTCAAAAATAAAAATAAATGAATCATTTGATGGATTTAATGCGGAACGGTCGGCTTCATCCACTATTATTAAGAATAATATAGCTTATATACCATTTTGTTTGCATCATAAATCATCTGCGCCATCTGGAACTATAAATACTTCATCTGGTAAAATTGACTTATCATTTTTAAAATTAGACACAGTACCTTCGGATTTACAATCTAATATATATATAACTTATTATAGTATTTTAAAAATAAATGATGGAAATGTATCATTATTATATGATTATACTTAAATTTGTTCATTATTATTTTATTTTTTATATGGCATATATATATGGCAAACCTTCAACAGGTAATATTCTTACAAAAACCTAATAATTTTGAAACAACATATTTTATAGGTAACCCTGATATAACTTTTTTTAAATCAGTATACCGTAGATATACTAATTTTAGTAAATTTACTAAATTAATTTCAAGCACACCAGGTGGTGAGAAAAACCATAAATTTAGAATTAGTAATTTTGCAGGTGATTTATTAAGTAAAGTATATTTAGAAAATATAATTAAATTTCCAGCGTCGAACAAAGACTATGAAATATTTCCAAATTTAGGAACCATTTGTTTCACGGATATTAGCATGACTTTTGGAAATAATGACAAAATTTTTCAAAATACTAGTGATTATTTGGAAGCAAAATCCCAATTAAATAATGATATAGTATTATATAATACCTCAGGTTCATATTCATGCCCTGAGCTGACGATAAAAAAAAACCAAATTCAATGCGTCAATGGAAATAAATATAATAATACCACATTATCAGGTGGTATCAAAGGTTTCGCGTTTCCCGCGGGCGGCGGTACATGTACAGCTGAATTTTTCACCATACCAGATTTTTCATTTATGAAAGATTATGGATTATCTATACCTTTATTATGTTTAAGAAATAAAGAAATATTTTTGAATTACAATTTTGCCGACGCGCAATGCTGCTCTCTGCCTTTGTCGGATCAAAATCGAACCACAAAATGTATAGTTGAATATATTAATTTAGATCTATCTGAAAAAAGTAGATTTATATTAAATGACCATGAATATATAATAGAACAAATACACTCAGCACCTTTACCGATCAGATCGTATCCCGCAACGTTAGTAATTAATCAATCCAATATTGTTTTAAAACAGTTGTTGTTTATCGCGTACGACACAAAAACACACCCGCACCACTTCGTAGAAATGGATGAAGAAACAATATTCAATATATTAATTGATAACGAAAATTTATATGAAAATATTAACGTCAAACAATTAACTAACCTTAATGTATATGAACATTACAAAGGATCAGGTAGAGATGTCAGTGCCGCCAACACCGGGTTAATTAATAGCATAGGGCTTATTAATATTTGTTTATATCCGAATAATTACACGCAACCAAGTGGTTCTATCGCAATATCTAATAATAGGAAAATAACAGTTCAAGCGACAAACCGCAGCGAGACAACGACAATTATCGACGTGTATAAAATTTGTTATAATTTATTGAAATTTAGTAATGGTGATTATACATTAAATTATATTTAAACATATATATTTACCATTTTATTTAAACCAAAAAATAATATTGAACCCATAAAAGCTTTGAGTAAAATAAATATATTATTATTATCTATTGATAAACTATTACATATAAATCCATTTATCTGTGTTATATTTAATAATATAAATATTGTTAAAAATATAAATGTAGGAGTAAATTCTTTTAATAGAGGGATATCAGTTGATAAGCTATCATTAGGTTTTTCGAAATCTTGATTTCGCGTCATAGATTCTCTCTGTTCCATGATCCGTTGCTGCTCCATCATATTGTGTTCTATCATTTTCTGTTCCATCATTTTCTGTTCCATCATTTTATGTTCCATCATTTTCTGTTCTCTCATTTTTTGCTCCTGAATTTGTTGTTGTTTTTCCTGATCAGAATTCATTTGTTGATGTTGTTTATTGTTTTGAATTTCTTCTAATATTGAATCAACCATTGAATCATCCTGTGATACTGTATTTGTCCCTTGTCTCATTAATTCTTCAATTGAAGTCCTATTATCCATTTTATATAGTTATTTTTATAATTTATTAATTATTTAAACTAATTATTATTAAATCATCTGATATATTTTTATATAAATAATTTGCAATTAAATATCCGGATATTACAGACATTATATATTTTAAATATTCTTCCATCTATATATATAATTATATTTTTATATTTTATATTTTTATAACTATATTTTTTTCTAATTCATTATCTACTACATATTTAAATAATAATGTTAAAGATATAACTATTAATAATATTTTTGAATCTATTATATTACTTAAATCTAATTTCATTATATATATATATATATTAGAAATATAAAAAATGGCTGATATGGATAATATAATTTCTTTATTTGGAGGCGAAGATCCGGATGATGAATTAAATACACCTAAGAATGAAAATTTTTATATAGGGAAAATCCTAAATTTAATGCAAGATTCTAATAATTTCCCGCTTTATATTTATTGCATGATTAAAACATTATTACAAAAAAAAGATGTATTAAATGATACACAACTAAACGAAATTGCGCAAATATTAAATATTAAACCTAAAATTATAGAAAAAAAAGTAACAGTTGAAAAGAAAATATATATTGATAGAAAACCCAAGGTATTTGCCGGAGATGATTATTAATCAAAATAAACATGCTTGTTGATATACTGGTTTTTCTTTTTTAGTTTTCCTTGATTTATAATCTGTTTTTTCAGTATTATCATTTTCATATAAATGAAATTTCTTTTTTTTATATAAAGCACTCCTTTTTTTAGATTGTTTTTCAAAACATGGTATATTTAAATCAACTATATCACATATTAACTTATGGAATTTCCCATATTTTCTGAAAATCCTTCCTATGCTCTGTTCTACTGAACTCACTGGTGATGCTAAAATTACCGTGTCTAAACTTGGTATATCTGCTCCCTCAGAAAACATCTGATATGAACCTAAAATACATCTTAATTTTGATGTTTGTTCTAATACTTCTGGATGAATTCCCCCTATATATAACCCCGACACTTCCGATTTATAATATCCATTAATTTCGTTCATCATATCTATTAAATGATTTCTTCTTTCAGATAATATTAATACAGTTCTTCCTTCATCATAATATTTATATAAATAATCAAGAACCATATTTGTTCGTGGTTTATATTCGCATATCTGATTCACCATCTTAGGTCTACATATAGTTCCATTATATATAGTTTGTATCTTACAATATTCATTATCATCACAATCAAAGTTTATTATTCTGGTTTCTGTAATGTGTTCATTAATTTCTTCGGGTGGAGATTCATATACTGTATCACCTAAATACATTTTAAATACATGATGAGTATTATCTTGTCTTTTAATTGTAGCTGATAATCCTAATATATATTTAGGTGATATCTTTCTCATGGCTTTCGAAAATACTTCCGCACTTAAATGATGACATTCGTCCCAGATAGAAAATCCATAAGGTTTAAATAAATTTTCATCATATTCTTTTTGTGATAATGATTGTAACATGGCAAGGACTATATCTTTATCTTCGACATCTATTGTTTTCCCCTGGATATATCCTATACTAGCATCTGGTATAAATTGTCGTATTCTTTCTGCCCATTGCGTCATGAGGAAGCTCTTATGGACGACTACTATTGTTTTCTTTTTTAATTGACAAGCAATATTTAATGCCAATACTGTTTTTCCTCCACCACATTTGAGGGATATGAGTCCCCCTCCTCTTTCCTTCGCAACTTTTATATATGAATCAGCAATAGGTTTTTGAATTTCTCTAAGGTCACCATTAAAATTAATATTAATATCATCACCACCTGGTAATTTATTACAATCTGGTAATCCAAAATTATCTATTCCATAAAATCTGGGAATATAAAATGCTTTTGGTGATTCACATAATATATTAAATTTCTTATCTTTATTCTGTTGATTTTTTACGGGATCGTATACGAAAGGTATAATCAATAAATCTTTTTTAATTTTTTGAATTTGTATAGAATTTAAATATGTTTTTTTTATCTTATAACCGTAGCTAGTTACGGATGTATTCATCTTTATATTAATTATATATTTATATATTTAAATATCAAATTTAATGATTATTTAAATGTATATCATAACTGATTTTATCTGCAAATGATCTGCGACATTTTGAACAATAATATGGATTCAGAAATGGTACTTCATAATTATTGGGTTTTCTCTTTCTTCTGCATGTACTAAATATTTGAAAAAAACACATTATATATATAATAATCATATAATATTTAAATTATGGTTATCCATATGTTTTTTAAATTCTTTATATGTTTTAAAATATTTACTACAATGCATGCACCAATATAAATTATTTATTAATCTTTCTTTATCTTTTTTTTTTAAACAATCAAAACACATTATACATAAGTTATTTAAAAATATATTCATAATATATTTATATAAATGGGTAAGAATATGATATTAAATCAATATATAAATCATCATTCAGATGCTAATGAAAAATATGAAAAAGCAATTATATTAATGCAAGTAGGATCATTTTCAGAAATATATGGTACTCTTGATAATAAGGGTCCGGATCTTAATGAAATATCTAATATTACTAATTGCTCTATTGCCATGAAATCAAAAGATAGTGATAATGCTCACTATATGATTGGTTGGCCTAAGATAGCTGACGGAAAGTATATTCCTATTCTTTTAGATTCTGGATATCATATTGTTATTATTGAACAAAAAGATGATTCACCTTCAACGCATATTGTTAGAGAAATTACTAGTATTATTTCAGCAGGAACAGCTCTCGATTATAATACCAACGATACTAATAATTTAATGAGTATTTATATAGAAAATTATGAAAATAATAATAAAACATTACATGGTTGTGGTTTATCTATAATTGATTTAGCAACAGGAAAAAATTACATCACACATATATTAGATGATTTAAATAATAATCATTCATACGAAGTCGTAGCGTCGCATTTTATGAATATTTACACTCCAAGTGAGGTAATTATTCATAATGCAAATCTAGACATCAGTAAAAACGATTATATTCAAATATTTAATATTCCTCACGAAAATGTAAGTATAAATTTCTTTAAATCTGTTAAAAAATATGAAAAACTATCATATCAAAATGATTTTTTACAAAAAATATTTAATTTTACAAATATGTGTTCTGCTATTGAAAATATTTATTGCGAAACTAAACCAGAAACTGTATTATCATATGTATTATTACTTGAATATATTTATCAACATAGATCTAATATTATTAATAATATTGATCCGCCAGAACATTTAGAAAATATTTCATATCTTAATTTAACCAATAATTCTATCAGACAATTAAATATAATTTCTAATTCTAATAATTATAAAGGTAAACATGATTCTTTAATCACTATATTAAATCAATGTAAAACATCATTAGGAAAACGTCTATTGAGAGAAAGACTAACACATCCTATGATTGACCCTAATGATATACAATGTTCATACAATTTAATTGATTTATTCCTTATTGATGATTATTATATTAATATTAGAGATACTATTTCTAAAATATCTGATATTGAAAAATCTATTCGTAAAATGGGATTAAATACATATATTCCTGATGATTTATTTTCTGATATTATATCATTTAAATTTGTAGATAATTCTCTTAAATTACTAAAAGATAATTCAGAAATATCTGATAAATTATCTAAATATGATGAACATATTTCAAATTATTATAAATTTATTGATTATATTAATAACACTTTTGAATGGGACAATTTTAACAGTATTAATAATAATAATATAATTGAAAGAAGTTTATTCAAAAATAATCTTTACGATGAAATTGATGATATCGATTCTGAAATTTATGAGAACAAAAAAAAATTAGACCTCATATGTGAACGGTTTTCTAAATTTATTGATCTGAAAAAAAATGCAACCGTTCTACCCATTAAAATTGAATATTCTGATAAAGAAAATTTTTATATTTATACTACTACTAATAGAGGTCTTAAATTAAAAGAACGATTTAAAAATTTAAATGGTGATAATATCATCGTTAGAGATAATGATGGTAATGAAATATTTAAAATAGATACATCAACTATTGGATTTAAATCTATTAAAAGTGGTAATGTAAAAATTGACCTCAACGAAATTGCTGTAATATCTAATAATCTTATTAAATTAAATAAAACATTATCTTTCTTAAATGATAAATATTACACACTAATTATTAACGAATTATATAAAAAATATAATATTTCTTTAAAAGAAATTTCTAAATTAATCGCGGAAATTGATTTTTATTCAAATGCGGCACATTTATCAGTAAAAAATAGATATTATAAACCAAATATTATTCATTCTGAAAAATCATATGTTAATGTTAAAGAATTACGACACCCCATAATAGAATTAATAAATGATAAACATGAATATATTACTAATGATTTATGTTTAGGTAATGGTAATGATGGTGTATTATTGTTCGGAACAAATTCGTGTGGGAAAAGTTCTTTAATGAAAGCATTAGGTTTATGTATTGTTATGGCTCAAGCTGGTATGTTCACATCTGCTTTGAGTTTTGAATTTTACCCTTATAAAAAATTATATACAAGAATCCTTAATACTGATAATATATTTTCAGGACATAGTTCTTTTGTAGTAGAAATGAATGAATTACGTGATATCTTATATTCAGCAGATAAAAATAGTATTGTATTAGCAGATGAACTGGCCATTGGTACTGAAACAACCTCTGCATTATCAATTGTTTCTTCATCTATTAAGTTATTATGTGATAAACAAGTATCATTTATGTGTACTAGTCATCTTCATCAATTAAATAATCTTGATATTATTAAAAATATATCTAATCTTAAAACATATCATCTAAAAATTACTAATGATAATGATACAATTATTTATGATAGAAAATTAGAAGAAGGTTCTGGTCCTGCTATATATGGATTGAATGTATGTCAAGCACTTAATATGGGAAATGATTTCTTATCGTTAGCCAGACAAGTTCAAATGGAAATTAATGGTGAAAATAATAACGTATTAAATAATAAGAAATCTGTATACAATAAAACAGTTATTATGGATAAATGTTCTATGCCAATGTGTGATTGCATGGCAGAAGAAACTCATCATATCATGGAGCAAGTAGATGCCGACGAAAATCAGAATTTTACTCATCATCATAAGAATAAGGCCCATAATTTGATTCCCTTGTGTAAAAATTGTCATGCTCAGATAACTTACGGAAATTTACATATTAAAGGTTGGAAATCGTCGTCGGAGGGTGATATATTAGATTATACATTTATTGATAATAAACAACAGACAAAATCTAATAAAAAATATTCAGATAAAGATATTCATTATGTAAATGAATATTTTAATAAATATAACGGTAAATTATCAAAACAAAAAATTGTTGATAAGTTACATGCTGATAAAAATATTAAAATAGGTATGCAAACTTTTAATAAAATTATTAAAGGGGAATATTAGATTATATAAATACATTATTCATCATCTCTTTCATGAATACCATCGATGAATTCGTTTATTCCCTTGACATCTTCATAATCTGACATATCAGAATCATTATCATTAATATTTTCTAATTCTTTTAGATAGATTGGGAGTGCTAAGATATCATCCTTGCAGTAATATAATGATGGATTCAATTCGTAATTACAATAACTTTTATTAATAATATAAAGATTCTTCCATGTATTACTGATATTTTTCGTAGAAGATAATTCACTTAACCAAGCATCTAGTAAATATGTGTAAGCATAAAACATATTTTCATTATCAGAACCAGAGGGACGCGGAAAACCCATATGGAGGGGAGGGTTGTTCTTATGCATATGATATCTATTCAAAATATAAGTATGAATGAATGATTTTAACCCTCCTTTCGGATAATCATATTTTTCTATTAATGTTTTACAATATTGAATGATAACATTTGGATTTATGCAACCATATCCGCTATAAATTAAATGACCAGGACTGAACGCAAATGTTTTGATATTCGAAAGAATATATTCATTTACATCTGTAATTGTTTTTTCCATATTA
>JGI20160J14292_10002845_pt1 | contig 13494 bp, 18 predicted proteins | sample COG_10_FD_14292 | JGI IMG/M metagenome (IMG submission 14292) | reverse complement strand
ACTAATAACAAAACGCAAGAAACCGAAACTATCTATGTAACCATACCAAAAGGTATAGACAACAATGAATTTATCATAATAGAGAAAAAAGGGAACTTTATCGATGATAAACAAGGCGACGTTAAAGTAATAATTGTGATTAATAACACTAGTAAATTTAAAAGAAATGGTCTAGACCTACTATACACACAGGACATAACGCTAAAGGAATCTTTATGTGGATGTAATTTTGAAATTAAACATATTTCCGGCAAAATACTAAATTTTTCCAATAACTCAGGTAATATAATATCTAATAATTATGAAAAAAATATACCTAATTATGGGTTTATAAGAGACGCACATAAAGGTAATCTTATAATATCTTTTAATGTTATATTTCCAGAATCTCTGACCAGCAAACAAATATCGGATTTAAATAATCTTTTATAATAACTTAAAAAGTATTTATTATCTATTATTAGTTGATAGTTCTTTCACTTTTAAAAACAAAAATAAACCATAGAAATTCTTTGAAATAATATCCAACATGTTATAAGATAGATTTTTAATAATTACAGGAGCAGTTGCAGCGACACCATATAATCCCCATACGATTGTCAAAAACATGAATATTTTTTTATTTATATCAACATTTCCTACATAGTTTTGATAGATTATATTGAACGATAAGAACATGAATATAAATCCAATAGGAATAGTCACAGACTTATTAACAATTCTTGTTTCACCTAAAAATCCTGAAATTAACATTAATATATTAAATAAAAACATATTGGTTATATTTTTTTTATTGTTAAATATAAATTCCTTAGCATTTACTATCTTGTTATTTTGCTTTTTATTTTCATATTCCATATACATAATTGTTGATAGTAGCATCATGGGTGTTGTAATTATCCAATCTAAATAGCGTCGTTGCGTTACGGTATTGTTTCTTAAATGTCTAAGCGACATAATGATATAAACATAAAAGAAACCTTCTACTAATTGTACCACAGTTTCTAAAGCTAATATATCTATTAATATTTTATCTTGTTTTGGTAATTTATAAAATAATCCTCCTAATGTAACTAATCCAGTTATAAATTGCACTATTAATGATAAATAAAATGAAAGATCTAGAAATGTCCTTCCTATCATATATAGATATATATATAGAGGAAAATATTTGGAGAAAGGCACGATGGCTGAGTGGTTAAAGCGATGGACTTGAAATCCATTGGGATATTCCCGCGCAGGTTCGATCCCTGCTCGTGTCGTTAAATTATAGAATCTAATTTAATCCAATGTTTTAAAGGATAATGTATATAATTTAAATAATAAATATTATTTCTATTTAATAATGCTGCACTATAAGACAATGAACTTTTTGAGGTGACTAATATTTTAGCTTCAACAAAAATATGGTACATTGTGCAAACTTCGCAATTGAGTATTAAATTAACATTTTTACCTTTAAAATCGTTAAAATCTTCTAAGTTGCCTTGTGAAAATATGGTTATTTTATGATTAAATCTTTTAGAGAAATAATTAATTAATTTTACATAATATATATTTGGAACGTATCTGTCTGCGTTTTTATAAGGTGTAACATCGCCTCTTCTTATGTGTATTACTATATCAAATTGTTTAATTATTGGTTTTTTAGTAGAATAATAATATTTTCTAAATGTGTCTACAACATTATTAGTATAAAACATGTCTGGGTTTTTAGATGTATGAACATGGAAACTATATTCTTCTATAATGTCTATATTATTATAAGATATATCTTGTGGTATTCCTATAAATTTATTTATAAAATCTACATTTAGTGAATGTTCCAGATATTTAATATTAGTATGAACATATTTATAATTTTTGTATTTACAAAATGCTATACCTGACATAATTGCCAGATATTGTGCTCCAAATCCATCATTTTTACCTGAAATTGTATATGTCTTCATTATAAATATTTATATTAAACGGTTGTGGTGTAGTGGTAACATGCTTGCCTTCCAAGCAAGCGCCTCGGGTTCGATTCCCGGCAGCCGTAATTAAACTATTAACATCTTAATATTGATATTAAGATGTTATACTTATTAAGATGTTATACTTATTAAGATGATAATATTGATATTATACTTTTAAAGATTTAAGAAAATTTACTCCTTCTTCAGATGTTTTTACAAATTTTATAAATTCCGCTTCAAAATTATATTGTGTAATATAGTTATTTAATAATGTTCTTATAGTACCACTTTTAAATATAATAGCAGTTCCTAGCGTAGTTTCCGCTCCTAATTGTCTAATTTTTGGCATAAAATCCGTTATCAGTTTGATGAATGTAGGTGGCAGAACCGTAGTTATTTTTATATCCCAAATACCATAAAATTTAATATTATTTTCTTTATATTCAGTTACTAAATTCAAATAATCATTTAAAAATTCTTCTACATCACATCTTTTAATGTTATCGCGTACCATTTTAAAATGAATCATTTTATCATTTCCATAATCTGTTATAATAAACTCTACGGCTTTATCAGACATTATTTTATTATAATAGATATATTTATCTTGTTTTTTACTCAATTCCTAAATTAATATTGTATCTAGTCCATGTTTTTTGCGTACTCTTTGATTAATACTGGTCGTTCCTAAGCTTTCTTGTAATTTTTTATAACATTCATTGTATTTTTCATTATCACNCTTTGTTTCTTCATTATCCGATAAATTNATTGTTTCCAAAGCTAAATTTCTTAANCTTACAACTACTCCACNATGAANTTCTCTCTTACTNGAATAATCATAAATTTTAGTTAATCCTACCATGAGTGTAGNCATTCCACTCATAATGCATTCAGTAATATAAACTGTATTTTCATCTCCAATATGCANATCTTTAAATGCCAACAATAANGTTGTCACAAATGATGTTATTAAAGCTATTACAGATATTAGTTTATCAAAAAAATTATAAACCTCNCGACATTCAATATGTGCCTCTCTGTATGTGCAAATTATATTCTTTAATTCGTTCCATTTTGTAGTTAAACATTCGNCATGGTTAATTACCAATTGCTCTTTTTTAGTGTTATTAACATGACTTAATAATAACTTGATTCCACGTCTTAATGAAGCTTTATTATCTTCGTCAACAGATTTTACTTCTATTGGGAGATTACTTATATCCATTTATATATATATAATTTAAGATATCTTTTTTGTATCAATTGCGGCATCAACCAAATATAATGAGTTTTCGGTTTCTATTATAAAATCTTCCTTCACTTTATAAACCTTACTTATAGGACTGGTATATTCCTCTTCATTTTTAACCAAAAGTTTTTCACCTCCTTCTCTAACTCCTATAATTACTTTCTTTTCAACAGAATTAACCCAATAATCCATCATAATAGGTTTATCGTTAACTATAGCTAACTTAGAAATATGCTGTAAGGTTTGACCGTCGGGCATTCTATAATTCGATTCTGCTACTTGACTAGCCATTATACAAATACTTTTTATTACTCTTTAAATTTTAATTTATTTATATAATATAATATGAACAAAGATTTTTATGGTTCTAATTTAGGAAAAATGCAAATGCATTTTCATACTACAATTAGAAATGTAGGTCTTTATTTATCAGTATCTCTTGCTTTATTGGGAGCATCAAGATATTATAGAAAAGGTGCTGAACGTTCACGATCTAAACAATTGTTATTTACTTTTATGGCACTTGGTTTTACCACTAACGCTTTCTTGATATCAAAATATTTATTAAATGATCATAAATCCATATTAAATCAATACAAAGAACACGAAATTAAAAATATAAAAAAATGGTACATAATACCCACCATATTAATGTATGTATGCTTATCATTTATGATATTCTCATCATATCTAAGTATTAACACATTAAGAAAAATTATAATGAATAAAGGTTTCAATAACAAAAAATTCAATAAAAAGTAATATAAATTTATAATATGGATATTGATGATAAAAATAATTATAATGATAATTTTAATTGCAATATTGAAACTGCTTTTTTTAAATACACTACACTAATAGAAGAATTTATATCATATTCCAATAAAATAACTAACTATAAATACATCTTAATAAAAGGTATAGAAATCATATATCATACATTTAATCTGTTATTACTACATTCTAAAAATATAGATTTAGCATACCATCATACACAAAAGTCTTATTTATATTATTATGAATTCATGGAACAGATTAAAGACGAAAACAATTTACTTTTAAATCTAAATGTAAAAGATGCTACCATGTTTATTTATAAAAAAATTATATACAATATTAACACACAACATACTTCCACGACTGAAACCGAACAGACAAATATACTTACATTAGATAAAATTATTATGTTTTACAATAACATTTTATGTAATTCTATAACAAATAATGATAATATAGAAATTATTAATAAAAATATTGTAAAATCAATATTCAAAAGTAATTTTAATGATATAATTACTCATATTGACAACGTACTGATTTGTAATGAACTAATGCTTATTAAAATTACTTCTACTGAAAAAGTTATACAACTTTACAAATTAATTATAAAGTACATAAAAAAATATGAACTTAAAACACCTAATACAATTGATATTGAAAATATTAACTCCACACCAAATAATAAAATAATTAAAAAGTTATTTAAAATCAATGAATAATTTGGATCTTTTTCTTTATCTTTTTCTTTGTCATATTCTTTTCTACCTTTACTTTATCCATTTCATAAATCTCTCTAAACTCACTGTGTAAAATATCTTTAATATGCTCATATATCTTAAATAGTACCTCCATATTACATTTTCCAACTATTAAAACACTACCTGTCCTAAAAATCATAAACGATACTTTCCCATATGATAAACTATATTCTTTAGACAATTCATTTGATTTATCGAAAAATATACGACACTGTATACCTGGATAAGAACACGGATCAAATACTGATTGAATATTATATTTTGTTTTTAAAATATTAAATAATTTATTTCTATCTAAATAAAAACCACAGTCAAAATTAGAATTTATTAAAACTGTTTCCATATTGTCAGTCGTGTTTAAATCTAATATATGATTTTTTAAATTAGATAATACATTTTCTAATATAATATTCAATTCATTGTCTTTCTTAATTCCTGGAATCTCCAACTTTCCTGTGTTAAATACCTTAACATGATATTCGTTGTATTTTTCATCTATCTTTATTCTTAAAATAATTACAAAACAATTGTAAAATGCTCCTTTTTGTTTTGTTCTATAATTTATTAAATCTTTTTTACATAATCCTATACTTACTTTTCTAACATCTTTAAATTTTACTCTTCCATCCGGATTATTTATAGAATTTATGATGTAACTATTTGTATATTTATATTTAGATAAATTACATTCCATATTATCTACTTCCTCCTGACATTTACTATTAATTTTAATCTGTTTTTTGATTATTCCATTCGACATGGTTTGATAGTCTATAATATCTAATTTCCAAAATATATCAAATAAATCTATACTTTTATTTAAATAAACTATCTTGGTTTTAGTTGAAATATAAATGTCCCCGCATTTAGGGATATGAGATACGTTCTTTTCTTTTTGTATATTGTCTACACATTTACCGCTTTCCATGAAGAATTCCCATTCATCATCTATATCATTAAATTCTAACATTATACTTAATACTTACCTACCTTTAAATTATTCTACTTCAATTATTTTATTGTATTATTATAATGAGTACAATTACTCAACCAATTAACATACCATCAACAAACAATTATATTAAAAATTCTAAAAATAATTATGAATATAATTATGAATACAAAAATGAAAATATATCTGATAATCCCAACAACACTCCTGACGAAAATGCTATGTGGAAAATAAAATTAGAATCTAGAATCAAAAACTACGAACTTTCTAACGTCAATAATTTAAACAAGATATTATTGTAATTATTACCAATCGTCGTATCTATATTTCGCATTATTGATTCTAATTTATTTAATGTCTCCGTTGTTAAAGGATACTTCTTATTAATTATAATAAATCTAACATATTCTTTAATTAAACTATATTTATCCACATTATATTTGATGCAAATCTGATTTATATTATCATCTAATTTATTAATACTAGATTTCTTATATATTATTGAATTTAATAATGTGTCATCTATTATATTCACATTTTCCTTATTTATTTGAATATAATTAATCATACTTCTTATATCTGATTCAAAATATTTCTGTATTATAGACAACTTATTAGAAGTTAATTTTACATTTTCTTTCTCAGTTATATTTTTTAAGAGTTCCACTATATCATTTTTAGGTAATGAATTAAATTTTAATTTTAAAAAATTACTCTGCAATGATTTTTCTATTTTACTTATATAATTACAAATTAAACAATATCTTACATTATTATTCGTATTTTCTATTAAATACTTTAAGCCTTGTTGTGCGCTTTTTGTCATATAATCTACCTCGTCTAGTATTATAAATTTTAATTCATTACTAAATAATCCATTACTATTTACAAATAAACTTATTTGATGTCTTATCGTATCGATTCCTCGTTCATCTGAGGCATTTAAATGAATACAAAGGACCTTCTTCATAAACGTATCCTTCTGATATGTGTTTATGAGATTCAACATACTCGTTGTTTTACCTGTTCCTGGAGGACCATAAAATAAAAGATTTGGAAAATGTTTCTTTAGAATAATATTTTTTAAGATTGTATTGTTTTTATCATCCAATACCACACCATTTAATGTGGTTGGTCTATATTTTTCAACCCAAGGTATATCGTTCATATCTTATTTCATTATTTTTCTTTAAATTTATTATAATTTAAAACTATTTAAATTAATATACCTTTACTATTCATAATATATGGAAGTTGAAAAAGATAAAAAACGTCCAGGACGTAAGAAAAAAATACCCTTACAAGATACCACCATCATTAATCCTATACCCGCCCCACCACCTACATCCACAACTAACGAAGTTATTCACAAGAAACGCGGCAGAAAACCTAAGGGAGGGAAAATAATTATTACTACAGAACAGAAAACCGACATAAACTTAGTAAAACAAAACATTATTTTACACCTTAAATGCTGTTTAACTGATATTAACGACATGTATAATGTGAATTTTATACAATCACATAATACTATTATACCATTTAACAACGACAATATGACGAATGAATGCAACGTATCTAAAACTACATCCACAAATGTGGAATTTACAAATGATAAGGAAGTATGGGATAAAATTAAATCACTTGCTTCTTCTTTACATTCAAGTTTACCACCTAATAAGTGCTCTGATTGTTTTTGGTGCACTTGTTCTTTTGATGGACCACCTGTCTTTATACCTAAAAATATACACAATAATAAATTTAATGTGTATGGAAATTTTTGCTCTCCTGAATGTGCTTGTGCTTTTCTATTTAATCAATCCATAGATTCATCTCAAAAATTTGAACGTTATCATTTACTTAATCATCTTTATTCCGATATCTATAAAAATAAATCATTCATTAAACCCGCACCATCTCCATATTATTTACTAAGTAAATATTTGGGTAATTTATCTATTAGTGAATATAGAAAACTTAATGATCATAATCAACTAATTTCTATTATCGACAAACCTATGATACGGAATTTTCCAGAATTGTTTGAAGATATTGAAGAACAAAATATTAAAAGCATACCCACTAATAATAATAACAATGAAGTTTCAACTAATTATAAGCTTTTCAAAAAATCATCTGTTAACAAAAAAAATTCACTCTCAGAACATTTTGGTTTAATTAATACTTAGAATAATAGTATCTATTGTTGCGTCTTCTTCATGTTTTTCAAAATAATTTGATGTTCCTTTATGACCATATTTTAACTTTATATTTAAAAAGACTTTACGCAACTTGTTTTTATATACATCTGCATCTCTTATTTTCAAGTAATAATTGTAGGGCACTCTATAATCCACTAAACTATCGTTTATATTCGAATATATATATAAATTTGGATAATTGTTCTTCAAATCTATGTTTGCATAAGGACAATAATCTTTCATATAATTATAATATTTTTTCACTTTAGGATTACCCCATTCTATATATTCTTCCGTCGTTAATGCCTTCTTATCATTACACATCTCACTTAAAACATTCACAAACGGTACACCCATTATAACTAAATTAAACAATTCCGGTCTCATATTTATTACTGCACCCATCAATAGTCCACCTGCCGATGCACCTATTCCAACCAACTTACTTGGATCCGTAACACCATTATTTATCAAAAATTCAGCACATTCAATATAATCATCAAATGTGTTTTTTTTATTTAATAAACGCCCCTTATCATACCAACTATATCCATTTTCTCCACCACCACGTATATGTGCTATACAATATATATATCCACGGTCCAACAAACTCGTTACTTTTTCTGAATAAAATGGATTCATTTTAACACGATATGAACCATAACCATACAATACACATTTTCTACACTTGCCTTTCACCTCATTATTAAATATTAATGTCACCCTCAATCCTTTATCATTTACATCCAATTTTACACACCGATATTTATTTTCAACGTAATTTAATACATCCTGCTTTGGTCTATAATACCTTTGATTTGTTATTTCTATTTGTTTATTTAGATTATCCAAGTTTATTATAACATAACTTGTCGGTTTCAAATAACTTGTGTATTCCATTACCACAATCGGATTTAATACATTCATGTTACAAATACTAGGAAATCCTACGTCATAGATATTATCTATTAATTGAACACTCATTATCTTGTGATTTCGTAACGACATTATACATATTTTTGTATTACCCTCGTGCAGAAAAGATATAAATATATATCCAAAAGCTATATAAAACTCTTCAATTTCAAACCCTTTCTTATTTATTATTATTTGTTGTTCAAAACATTCATCGTCGTATTTACTTAATGTTGTACTGCCTTTGTTACACTTTAAAACATACCATTCGTTTATATAATAATCTACGCTATATTTCACATCCACCTCTCTTCCAAAAAGCATTACCAATTTATCATCTATTATCTCATATATTTCAGTGGAGGAATATGAACTTACGGATAATAATAATTTACTATTCTCGCTACTCGTATACACATATACTCCAAATTGCCTAACCTTTTCATGATATATTAGTACATTCTCTTTTGTAGATATATTGTAGCAATATAATTTATAACTTCTTATATCTTTGTCACTTGCTACGTAATATATCTTGTTATTATCATAACTTATAGCTAAATTTCCAGATAAATTTTCCTCCTTCTTATTTTTAATTTTATAAAGATCTTCCGTAAAAAATGACTTTATATATATGTCACATAAACCATCACCTTTCACATCTAGCGAAAATACAAGAAATGTTTCATCCTGTGAAATTACCATTTCATCTAATTTCCAGAATTCGCTACCTTTTGATAACTTTTCACAGTCTAATATTACTTTAGTGTTATTTAAGCCATCCGTAACATAATATTTACCATATGATTCATTATCTTCTCTAACATATTGATAATAATATTTTACCTTTTTACTCATTATTGTTTTATAGCCTGATCTCAATCTACCATTAAATTCTTTTATCAGTCGGTCTTTTACTGCTTTATTTTTATTAAGAAACGTCTCCGACTTATTATTAATATCTTTTATTAATTTTAAATCTATCGTATCAGTAAATTTGTTTACACTGTCGCACATATACAATATGTCATTATTTTAATGAATCATTATTTAAAATGATTTCTAATTTCTTTATGTATCATCTCATTCACACTTTTTACCTCTTTATTTGTCTTTTTTACAGAACCTAAATATTCTTTTATAATATTTTCTACATTCGGATTCTCTTTTAATTTATCTTCTGCTATTTTCCTATCATAATTTGTATGCCTGCAAATCATGTCAATACTTTTTGAAAACTTATCGTCGTCGACTATATGAATATCCATATACATAATATAGGAATATTATTTAAACACTATTATCAATATTGTTTTAATGAACTCATTGGATACATCTAAATTGGCAAATGAAATTGCTGTAATTTTAAACAAACATTTAGAAAGTCACATACATGATGCCAATGAAACTGAAAGAATATTGATGCAACTACCAATTGTTAAAACACTCATTCTAGAAAATAAAGATTTGAAAAAAAAAATAAATGAAAATGCAAACAACGTAACACTTGAGATTAAAGAAGTAGAAACTATTGCCGAAAAAAAAACTGTTTCTCTATCTAATACAACCGTTCACAATCTTGTTAAGGTAAATTTAATGAAAAAAAACGATGTCGAAGATGAGGACGAAGATGGCGACGAAGATGGCGACGAAGATGGTGACGAAGATGTTATAACAGCAATTGGATCGTTGTCTATTACATTGGAAAACGATGAAGTACAAATGACGGATAAACGCGAGGAAAAATATGTGGATACTGAGGTCGCGGTTGAGGTGGCAGTGGACATTGAAGCGGAGGCGGAGGCGGAGACTGAAGCGGAGGCGGAGGCTGAAGAGGAGACTGAAGAGGAGACTGAAGAGGAGGCTGAAGCGGAGACCGCGGTGGAGGCTGTTGCGGAGGCTGTTGCGGAGGCTGTTGCGGAGGCTGTTGCGGAGGCTGTTGCGGAGGCTGAAGAGGAAGAGGAGGAGGAAGAGGAAGAGGAGGAGGAAGAGGAAGAGGAGGAGGAAGAGGAAAAAGTTGTAGAAGGGGGTGAAGATGAAGATGAAGAATTAGCGGTAGAAGAGATTGAAATAAATGATAGAATATATTATAAAGACGAAAATGGTATAATTTATAATCAAGATATAGATGGTGACCCAGGTGATGCTATTGGATATTACAATGAGCAAGGAGAACCTATTTTTTATTAAATTACATTTTAATTTCTGTCATAATAATATATGTTAATTGAAAGTTTATGTCCTCCTGCACTTATATATTTAATTTACTCACTTATCCAAATAGTCATAGATACACTTAATGGGTTTTACAATGCAGCCTTTATAAAGTTATGGATATCATTGCTCTTCACATCTTTATTACACATACTATGTGACAAAGGTTTAGGTATTATCTCATGGACGATAGTATTTTTACCATTTCTATTTACAGCGCTTTTAACAAGTATTCTTTTATTGGAATTTGGTCTAGATCCATCAACCGGTATTATTCATAAAAAAGAAAAACCTGTTGTTGTTGCCAAGGCTCCCAAAAACGTAATTACTTCAGACAGACCATACGTTGTCAATAGCGATGGACTAACACATTCGCACTCGCATTATCATAATAATATACTACATAATGACGAACATACCCATCCAAATCCTTATAATACTTTACATTAAATATAATATTAATATATCTCATATAATATTAATATTATGCGTATCTTTTCTGAGCACTCTTTGTTAAGTAATATCCTATTTTGTTGCTACCACTTTAGAAAGAGTATTATAAAAATAACATATTATATTACATATAAACTATCTCGTGACACATCTTCTTTGATATCTTACGATAAGGGGAAAACTAAATTTTCAAATTTTGATTCATACAATACTTCTAACGAACTCTCTATGATTAAATATAGAATAAATAATGTTATACATTATTTACGCATATTATCTAAAGAAGATATAACAAAAAATAAAAATTATATTGGTTATTTAAAAACTGACCCAAAAATATTGTCTACTACTATTCTATTAAATAATAAAGAATATAATCTATATCTTAGTGAATATTATTTAATCGGCAATAAAATTTTGGATTATAAATTTATAAATTGGTATTTTAACTATCATTACAATATAAATTATATAACTGATTACAAAATAACTATCATAGATAATGATATTAAGGTGTATACTCTTTTAAAAAATAATTATATATTACTTGGTAAAGATAGTTTTTATATTAAAACTATATAAAAAAATTGATAAGTATAATATATATGGCTTCCACCATAACTATGGAAAACAGCCAAAAATTACATTCATTGGATTCACAATGGACTTTGTGGGGGCATCTACCTCACGACACCGATTGGTCATTAAAAAGCTATAAAAAAATACATACATTTAACACGGTGGAAGAAATTAAGGTATTATTAAATATAATGCCCGAAAAAATGGTGAAAAATTGTATGTTATTTATTATGCGTGAAAATACCCAACCAATTTGGGAAGACCCTGTGAATAGAAATGGTGGTTGTTTTTCATACAAAATTTTTAATAAAAATGTTGTATCGATATGGAATCTTCTTTGTCATGCTCTTGTAGGTGAAAGTATGTCCGTAAACAAAGAATTCGTAGCGTCTATTACAGGACTAACTATATCACCAAAAAAAAATTTTTGTATTATTAAAATATGGGTTTCTAATTGTAATTATCAAGACCAAACCTCATTAATTAATTTTGAAAGTTTAAATACACATAATTGTATATTTAAAAAACACATCCCAGAATATTAATTATTCTTATATTATTAATTATTCTTATATTATTATTTAAAGATTACAGCAAAATCTTTAAATATATAAACATGTCTTCATTTACTAATAATAATGTTTTAACAATAAAAACCGTCCAAATTGCACCTTTTAGAACATTAATGGTTGCATTGAAAGACATATTGCTTGAAACTAATATATGTTTTCAGGCTGATGGAATTAAGATTATCAATATGGATAAATCACATACCATACTCGCACATTTGTTTTTAGATGCTAAAAACTTTGAATTCTATGAATGCAAACATGAAAAAATTATTATAGGTGTAAATATGTTCCACTTATTTAAACTTATTAATTCAATCGACAATGATGACACTCTTATCATGTATATAGAAGAACAAGACTATAACGATGGTGTAGTCAATTATTTAGGGTTAAAGTTTGAAAATGGTGATATTAAACAATGCAAAACACAGAAATTGCGTTTAATTGAACCTGATAACGATGAGTTAGAGGTTCCGGATGTGGCATTTTCTTCAATCATTAATTTACCATCCAGCGATTTTCAAAAAATTATTCGCGATTTATCATGCATCTCAGATAAGATAGAAATAAAATCTGTTTCAAATGAACTTATATTCAAATGTAAAGGACCATTCGCATCCGCAGAAATACGACGCGCCGAATCTGATGGCAGTATGTCTTTTTTACAAAATTCAGAATCTATTATACAAGGTGAATTCTCTCTCAAAAACTTGGGTTATTTCATTAAGTGTACTAATCTGTGCAATCAAATCGAAATGTTCTTAGAAAATGATTTACCGCTTGTTGTTAAATACAATGTTGCGTCTCTTGGTGACATCAAGTTATGTCTTGCTCCGCTACCTAGTTCAAGCGATTAATAATAT
>JGI20160J14292_10002844_pt1 | contig 13500 bp, 17 predicted proteins | sample COG_10_FD_14292 | JGI IMG/M metagenome (IMG submission 14292) | reverse complement strand
CGTTTTTTGTTTTTTTTTTGTCCAGACCAGTAGTTTGGGAGGCAGTGGTTTCTTTTTATATAAATGGTGGTAGTGGTTTATGATGGTATAATTTAAAAAAAAAAGATTAAAAAAAAAGAGTGGGTACACCGGGGTAAAAAAATACAAAAACCTACTTGTAACCCTATTGAATGTTTGGTTGGTTGCACACAACAAAACTTTGCGTTACTACAAGACCGACAAGCCCGTGACAACGAAAAAACGAACGCGAACCCCACCTCAATCGATTCCCAAACCCGAAACGAACCCGAACAATGGCAAGCCTGGTCGATCTCTACTGCGACGAGAGCGATGGGGAAGGGGGACGTTTGGACTTCTCTGACCCCGACATGTCCTCGGACATTGACATGTACGAGGACGACCGCCACCCCGATGACAACGACGAAGCGCTGAAGAGGCGCGTGACCATTAACTTAGGAGACGAGGCCGACGGCGCGCACCAGGACGCCGAGCGTAGGCTGGGTGTACTTCAAGCACGAAAGAAAGCGCGCGCAGAATCCCGGAAGCGGAAGAACAAAGGCACCCTTCTGGCCATGCTCGGCGTGGAGTCTCGCGAGAGTGACTACGAAGACGACGGCTTCGTCGTCCTCTCGGAGGAAGAAGAGTCCGACGGGGGCGGCGGCGAAGAAGAACAACAAACCTATAAACGGAAGGAGAGGGAGCGCGAGGCTTACCTGAGCGAAGAACGTAAGAAACGGCAGAGAGTGGTTGCCAGCAGAGTGGTTGCCAGCAGTCCGCCCGCGCTTCGATCAGCACCGCCAGACGGGGCGCGGTACCGACCGAAGACACGGCGCATGCGCTTGGCCCCGTTGACTCGGCGGCCTTCGGAGAAGAAACCATCGAGGGAAGAAGTCGGTGTATTTTTTTTCCAGCCGCCGGCAAGGCGGCGCTTAAAACCCTTGTTAAAGAAGTAAAAAAAATGAAATTATTGTTTATGGTTATATATATACTACTACTCGTCCACGAAGACACTCGTCTGTTTCAACATCGAGGCACCGCCATGCCTCGCCGTTGTCAACGCCTGGCGTTTGTAGCCCTTCGTTCGTTTCAGTTTGTTCTCTCGCTGGGTTTTAGCGCGATGGTTCTCTATCGCGACGCGGTGCTCGACGGCGTACTGAAACGCTCCGTTCTCGTACGCCCACAGCAGAAACGCGATCTGCGCCACCGTCGTCTCCATCGCGGTGGACCGGTCGGCGCCTTCGCGACAGAACACTATCCGTTGCTTCCGTTGGAACGGGTCGAACAGTGGACGCTTGTACGCCCTCAACGTTTTCTGGTAGCAATCGTGAAGGCACACCAACCCGTTGGGCGCGACGCGGTGGACTTTGCTGTAGTTCACGACGAGCCACTCCAACGTGCGAAGGCTCACGGGCGCCGACGCCGTGATGAGCGGAAAGAAACAGTCGGAAAGAAACTGTTCGGAAATTCTGGTCGAGACCTCGCGAAGCCGCAGGGTCGCCGCCGTCGAAAGCCACTCGGTGTTGAAAAACATCAACATCCTCTTTTTTTTCTCTTCGCGCGCACTTTTTTTTCGGGTCGGGTGAACGTGCGTGCCCAACTTTTACCGCGGCCGCACCTTTTCCATGAACAGCGCCGCGACCGCGTTGGTTTCCGTTTCTTTCTTCACATACTCGATGGTAGAGTTGACGAATTGCCTGGGTAGCGAGTTGACTAAACAGCACAACCATCTCAATTTTAGATGGAGGTTTTTTTCGCATCTTCCTATGCTGTGTGCCTGTATCGTGCATTCCTTCTGGTCGGTGTAACATACGTTCTCCACGCAACAGTACGAGGAAGCCCCGAGGTTGTGCCAGTACCTCCTGCTCTCGTACCGTGGGCAGATGAACGCGAAGTGGTCGAGGAGCACCGTCTCGTTCGCGAGCGTCTGCCGCCCGCAGCAGTAGCACCACTTCACGCCGCAGTGCTGCATCTCGTTGCAAGAGACACTTTTCAAGACTTGCGCGCCACACTTGGGGCATTCCATGACCATCGACGTCTTGTCCCCGCCCTCCAATATTTTCGCGATTTGGGCCTGGATCAAAGGGTCCGTAAGCATGTAGTTCCGCATCCCGTTCATGTACCGGTTCATTTTGTTGGCGTAGAACCGCGGCGTCGAGAGGCAGACGCACTGGCTCTCCTCGCAGTGCCAGCAGTAGTTGGTGCGGCACGAGCGGCACTCCAGAACGACCTGGTCGTTGTTCTTGTGCTCCGGTTTCAACTTTGAAACGACAACGTCCTGGCAGGCCATGCAGTTGGTGTGGATAGTCACTGGTGTCTGAACTTTGGCCAAGTGCGCGGTGATCTGCTCGGCCTCTTCGGCGGTGAACAGGTTTCGCCACGCGTCGCCCATCCTTGTCGTCGACGGGCAGTCCGGGAAGACGCACGACAGGTACGGCGTCGCCGTCGTTGCCGGGTGGGAGTAGAAATTGAGCAACATTCGCCGTAAACAGGTGGTGCACACCATGTGGTCCGGGTTGTTGCACGGCGCGTCGATGAGACACACGTGGTCCGGGCCCTCCACGGGTTGGAAATCGTCAAAGTACGCAGGAAACCCCTCGTAGCATATCGAACACTCGAAGACGACCATGAGGTCTTCCTGAATCTGCTGTTCCAATTCCAAGAATTCCAGCCACGGGATCGTCGCCAAGTTTCCGTTGACCACCGTGTACGTCAACAGATCCTCCTGCCGCGGCATCTGCCGGGTGTTGTACCGCCGTTGCGACGCAAGGTACTCGAGCGCGGCGCCCACCCTGGTTGCCGTTGTTCCCGGGACGTCGAACTGCCACTCGAACGCTTCGAGGTCGTAGAACACGGGCACCTCGGCCCCGTTCGGCCGTAGGAACACGCGCTGCATCGGGTTTACCGCGCCTTTGCTTTGTTTTCCACCGCGGGAAAAAAAACACCCGGCCGACCGCGCGCGCCGGCCGCCTTTTTTTTCCTGGCACCAACAAGAAAACATGACATGATTGCCTCGTACGAGGGCATCGTTCTCGCCCTTCTCTTGCTCGAGGTGCACGCGTTCGTCCGGCTGGGGCGCCTCGTGAACCGGCTGTGGACGATCCCGAGCCGTCCCATCGCGGCGGCCACGTTCCAGTCTGGCGATTTGCTCCTCTTCGGGTCGAACCCCCTGCTCCAGTACGCCCTCGGCTCGCCGTTCACCCACGTCGGCCTCGTCGTCGTCCGCAAAGACCGCGCGGCCTTCCTCCTTCACCTTCACCCCACCACCAACGAGGTCGCGGTGGCGCCGGTCGAGTACATGGTCGACGCCGTCCACCGGCCGATCAAGATCCCGCTGTCGACGCCCAAACTCGTCGCGCTCGCAAAGCGACCCTTCCATTACAATTTCGGCACGTGGAAGCCCCTCTTCTACCGCGCCTTCAAGGACAGCCTCCTCTTCCCGCTCCTTCTCCCGGCCATCACGGAGCAGAAGGGGGCCTTCTCCTGCGCCGAGTACGTTCGGTGGGTCCTGGGGCACTTTGGCATCGACGGCGGGGCCCTGCCGGAAGACTACAGCGCCAGCAACCCGAAGACGCTCGTTCGCTGGCGCCCGGGCCGCCGGCTTCTCGCCTAAATCGAAAATTTCGACTTGGACTTGGTCAGCCTCGTCAGCGTGTACGCGACCGCGAACTCGCCGGCCGTGAAGCCGTGCACGGGAAAGAACGAGTGCACCGTCGTCCCCTGTTCGCGAAGGCGCCCAAGGATGTTTCGGACGGTCTTTACCGGCAGGGTCTTCACGCGCTGAAGCGTGTACACGAATTCGTCGTCTGCCATAGGGAAGACTGTATTTTTTTTTCTTACGCGTAAACAAAAAAAAGATGACCGAACGGACGAGATTCAATAATTTCCCAATCGGCGGGTTCTCCGAGAAGCGGCTGGTCGCGGAAGCGCAGAACGGGCGCAGCAGGGAGACGAAGGTTCGCGCGAGGATCCAGGAACCCCTCCTTGTCCGCGCCAAGCCCGTCGCGCTGGCGAAAACGGCACCCTCGAAGGGCCCGGCCCTTCTCCTGTCCCTTCTCGTCCCTGCGATCGTCGTCCTTCTGCTCGGCGGCCTGCTTCGATCCTTTTGTTAAGAGAGAGTCTCTGGGCCAATGAACTCTTCGCGAGCCTCCTTGTACCTGAACGAGTCCGGCACGGAGAACCCAATCTTCGTCTCCAAGAGGTGTTGGAGGGAGGCTTCGATCGTCTGGAAGTTGGTGATCAGTTTCTTCGACCTCGCCGGGCCGAAATGTTTTATTTTGCCAAAGTCGGAACCGCACAGGACGGCAAAGTCCACGAACTGCCTGTACGTGAACCCGAGCGTGTCCAGCACCTTTCCAAGGTCGTACTCGGTAAACGCGCCGTTCACGGAAGAGCACATGACCGCGCCGCCGAAGACGAGGGTGTCAAAGTCTTGGGAGAGCACGACGTCGGCCTCGCTGCGTTGCGTCATCTTTGCGCAGAGTTTCTCCCCGTCGTGCTCGGCCGTTCGATAGTCGATGCTGCGCGCCTTCAATTCTTCCTGTAGGGCCGCGTAGTGTTTCGACGTGGGGAAGGAGGCGACACGTTCCTGGGCCTCGATGCGCTTGTAGAACGGCAGCGTCTCGTCGGCGGCCTTTGCGCGCCAGCCCTCCTTGACCTCCCGCCGTTTCGCGAGTTCCTCCCCCTTGAGCGCGGGGGGCCTGCCGTCGAAGACATAGATGGGGGTGATGCGGTGAAAAGCAAAGTCTTGAAACTGTTGCTCGAACCCCCTCATCCAGTTCGTTTTCTTCGCGGCGAGAAAGCGGTACATAAAGATGGGCGTGTCGATGGCGATCGTTTTACCGCTGTACCGCGACAGCGACTCGAACGTGTGGTGGCATTGGTGCTTGCGAAGAAATGGACCGAGGCGTTTGATTCCCATTTATTTTTTTTCTTTCTTTCGGCGCTTTTTTTTTCAAGCGCGGCAGCCGCGCGCGCGCCGGTGTGTGCGTTCATCGCCCGCTCGTGATTTACGAGACGAAGAAGAAACAAACACAACCAAAAAAAAAATATGGCACCGCAAAAAAAGACCAAAAAGAAATCCAGGGACCCCAACCGGCCCAAACGACCCATGGGAGCGTTCTTCCTCTTCTCCGCGACGCGCCGGGCGGGCATCAAGGAGGCAAACCCCGACATCATCAAAGTCGGTGAAATTGCCAAAGCGCTCGGCAAAGAGTGGCGGGAGGCGTCCGCAAAGACCAGAGCCCCCTTCGAGAAGAAGGCGAAGAAGGCGACGGAAAAGTACAAAAAGGCGATGGAAAAGTACAAGAAGAAACTCGCAAAAGAGGCTGCCCCGAAACGGCCGGCGAGCGCGTTCTTCCTGTACTCGGCGTCGCGGCGCGCCGCCATCACAAAGGCCAACCCGGACTTGGCCGTGACCGACGTCGCGAAGGCGCTGGGCAAAGAGTGGCGCGAGGCGTCCGCGAAGGTCAAAGCATCCTTTGAGAAGAAGGCGACCGCGGCGAAGGACAAGTACGCCAAGGCGAAGGCCAAATGGGACAAGAAACAACAACAACCCCAGGAAGCGTAAAGGTTGTTCGGTCGTTTTTCTTTTTTGTTCTTGCTTTCCTACCAGCGCTCCTTCAGAAGGATCGGACAGTCGTCCATGGCCAGGCTCGACAGCGCCTCGTCGGCTTTGAGCACGTGGAGCAGACGGCTGGAGGCTTTGTGGGAGAGAAAGGCTTGAAAGTCCGCGTGTCGCCCGTTCTCGATCAATTCAAGAAGGAAGGCCTTTGCGCCCTCCTCGCACGGCAGCGCCCCCTTGGCACGGAAGAGTTCCAGGGGGGAGGACGGCTGCTCTTCGACTTTCTTGGTGTTGTCTCCCTCCCCCGCGCCCTTCCACCAGCGTTGAATGCGGAGCGCAGCGACCTGTTTCGGGATCATCTTCTTCGTGCGCCGCCGGGCGGGCGCCCTCTTCTGCTTCGCCTCGTTTCTCAAGCGAAGGAACTCGTGCATTTTCCGGAACCGTTCTTCGACGAAGATCACGTTGGATTTGGTGTCTGGCGTGGGGACGTAGACGTGGCCAGGCCTGGTGTACTTCCGGTGGTCGACTATTGCGCTGCTGTACTGGCCGCGCGTCTTGTTGGGAAGTTCGACGGTGTAGAAAAGGGATTTCGGGCTGTAGTGAACCACCTTCGCCAAAGTGTACCCGGCCTGGGACGTTTCGTTCTTCAACCCCTGCTGAAGGATGGTGGGGATGCTCTCCCCTTCCGGAGAATCCACCGGCTCGGCTCCGCAGCACAGAAGGAACTTGAACACTTGAAGGCTTCCCGCGAACGCCGCGCGGTGGATTGGTCGGTACCCTTTTCGCCCGAACGGGATGTTGACGATGCTCTCCCGGTCCATCTCCGTCGACGCATCGAGGAGTTTCTGGACGATCTCGAAGCGGTCGTTCGCGCAGCACTGGTGGATGCAGAAATTGAGCATGAACGGGGCCAACTTGGCGTTCTTCTCCAGTATTCTCTGAAATTTCCTGATTTTGTACGTCTCCAACACGCTGAAGCACGCCTTCTTCGCCCACTTGGGCAACGGCCGCGACGGCGGCGTGGAAGGAGGCGTCTCCATGGTCGGGTGTTTGTTTGTGTCCGAAGAAAAAAAAACGGCGCGTACGAACGAAGGAAAAAGTCAATCACTGGCTGCATCGGCTGGAGACCGGTCTCGCTTCCGGTCTAGCGTACACGGCACAGTTCTGGGGAACGTTGGTCGGGGCGTTGACGGAGACACTGGAATGGCCGCACTGGCTGCTAACCGGCCGCTGGTGCGGCGCAAGGTTGCGGGAACAGCGCATCTGTTCCCGGCCGGCGCCGTTGGGGCGCTCGCAGCACGATTTCTCGTCCTCGTTCAATCGAATGGGGGTCGAAGATAGGTTGGTTTGTGTGTTGCCCATGGTGGTCGAGGAATTGGGTTGGTCTCTGTTTTTGTTTTCTTTCTTGCTTTAGAAAAAAAATCGTCGAAGGCTGAGTCCTCTTTTTTTTTAAACGAACAGTCGTTTCCCGGTCAACCCCCCCGGTCGTGGTTTCTTCTTGTTCGACATCGGAGTGGGCCGTTGCGACCCGACGATGGCGTCTGCCTTCGTCAGAAACATCTTCTCCACCGCCAAAAGGTCCTCGTCGGAACGTGTCTCGTCGTCCAACGGTCCAAAATCGATCAATCGATACTCCTTTGTTGTCTTGTGTTGCAAGATGTTCCCTTTGTTGATTGCGGCGGTCCGCCCGTCCCTGGACGAGAATATGTCGCCGTGGTACACGTTTTGCTCGTGGAGTGTTCTCAACGCGTCGATGGCGTACTTCAGCCCCTCCCTGGACAGTACCGGGACCCCGAACGCCGGCATTTCGAGCCTTACTTTCCCATTTTTCACCAACTTATACGGGGCGTGGTATTGTTTCAGGATTGCTTTGTATCGATCGTAATATTCAGCCTGTCTCTGCGTGAGAAATTTCACGTAGAAGGTTCCATCCTCGTTTTTGTACGTGGACCCCTCGGTTCCAGTTTTCAAAAAGGTCCCCGCGTACTTTTGTTCCAAGAACTGGACCTCTTCCTCCGCCTTTTCGCCCCCCGCCAATGCACACTCTTGGGACACGCACAGCACTTTGAAGCGACCGACCCGCCGCGGCGCGACGGGGATCTTCTTGATCTCGCCTTTGAGCGCCCGGCACAGCCCCGGCCACGCCGACAAGGTCTGTTTCAGCGTCTTGTTCGATCGTGCCCCCCGCTTCATCTCCTTCACAATGGAGGCGACCGACTCGTCGCAGATGTCCATTTGAAAATCGACAAAGTGGGTCTTCTTCGAGTCCACGGCCACGACCTTCACGTCGTACAGGGAACCCTGTTGCCGCGTCAGGGTCACGGAGGACCCCGCGGCCGCCGCCCCGCCCTTGAGGCTGCGCGCGCGGAATCGCTGCCCCCCCGACAGGTCAGCGTCCGCGCGCACTCGTAAGAATCGAGGGTGCCTGGGAATCCCGTTCTTCGTTTTGTCGTTGTACGTGATAGTGATAATCGTTCCTTTGGGCAACCGATTTTTTTGTTTTCGGTCCTCGTCCGTGAGTCCGCTGCCGACGTAGAACGTCTTGGTCTTGTCTTCCAACAGGGCGCAATGGTACGATCCCAAGAGGCCGGCGTTCTTCCCGGTCCCATCCTTGTACCCAACGATCTCGCACTCGGTGTCGTCCTCCACTTTGATTTTCAACAGGTCCTTCGTGCGTCGGTTGGAGTAAAGGCTCCCTGGCTTTCGTAGCATGATGCCTTCTCCCCCCTTGGCAACGACCTCGTTGAAGAGTTGCACGGCATCGGTCTCGTCCCGTACCTTCGTCTGCGTGGCGAACACCAAGGGGCACCCGACGGTCCGTATGCCTTCGGGAACCGCGACCTCCACCGCGCGATCGCACCGTTCGTCCACCAAGGCCTCCAAGGCTTCCATCCTCTCCTCGAACGGGGCATCCATGACCGGCAGGTCGAAGACCATGTACTTGACATCCATCCAGTCCTCCTCCGTCGCGTTCTTCCTCCGGAACACGCCGCACGCTTCGTAGTTGCACCGCCCACGAAATAGTTCACCGTCCAACGGTTGCGTCGGCATCAGGCGCTTCATCCACTCCGGGACTTCGAACGTGTTCCCGTTGCGGCTCGTAAAGTTCGAACCGGTCCATATCGCCCTGTACCCGTCGAATTTTTCCGAGGCAAAGTACCCTCGGACGTCGATCTCCTTCTTCTTGACGAGTTTGCCGTCGCGCACGGTCCCCAAACTCTCCGCCAACATCGGTTTGAACCCCTTCGGGAGACGCAGGGCCGCCTTTTCTTTCTTTGGCGCCTTTTCTTTCTTTGGCGCCTTTTCTTTCTTTGGCGCCTTTTCTTTCTTTGGTGCCTTTTCTTTCTTTGGTGTCTTCTTCTTTGTCGCGGGGGCCGTCGTCTTCTTCTTTTTCTTCTTTGGGGTTGCGGGGGGAGCCTTTTTCTTCTTAGGGGTTGCGGGGACCGGCTTCAACCACATGTAGTGTCCGTCGTTCTCTTCCGTTTCCGGTTCGAAGAGAAGGTTCACCACGTCGTCGGCCGTCGCGGGCTCCCCGGCGTACTCGCCCAGCCATTGCTTCAGCCCGTCGTGGTACACCCTGAGTTTCACGCCGAACAAGCAGTTCAGCAGCAAATCGTGGACCCCCGGCACGTACTCAATGTACTCTTTGTTCTTCGTCATGTTGTCGGAGAACTGATTTACCGTGAGCCCGGCAATTTCAAAGTTATCGTTGAACGATTGGCACGATTTCTTGGCTTCTTTGATCTTGACCGTCGTGAACAGTTTCTTCAACGCCGTCGTCTCCTTTCTTGGGGGAACGAGAAGTTTCGTTCTCTTCGTAAACTTCTGCGCGTCCGGGTCAAATTTAAACTTCTTCCCCGGCGCCAACCCTTTGGATTTGGTGGCGCGAAGCAACGCGTAGTGGAAACAGTTCCCGTCGCCTCGAACGTCCTGAAGGATGAAGGACGCGCCCTTCGCCGTCTCGACATCGTTCATCTGTTCGTCGAGGAACCACTTCGTCCTCTCGTCGGCGTCGTCCCCTTCGGCGACCTTTTTCGTTTTCGGCGGCCGCTCCGGGGTGGGCGGCGGCGCTGCCGGCTTGTCGTTTCGGTGGTAGAACGCGTCGGCGCTCTCTCTCAGTTCGGGGTCGGACTCGGGAAACATTTCCCGGCCCGTCTCTTTGCAGAAAGTTTCGTACGCTTTGAAATTCAAGTACAGGTACTTCTTCACCTCTTCGAGAACGGGGACGGTGAGAAAGTCGTACTTGCACGGTTTTCCGCCCGTGCTCGTCGTCGTCGATTTCGAACAGATCGCGTAAGGGTTGTAGCACTTCTTTTCCCCGAATTGCCTGTCCTTCAAGCACGAATTCGACTGTTTCTTCGCGACGTGAAGGACGCACCGGCACCAACTCTGTTTCTTGCCGTTCAAGAAGGGGTCCGCACGGTACGCCCTCTGCTTCTCCTCCGTCGTCCGCTGCCGTTTGCGGCACCGTCCCGTCTTCGGGTTGATTTCACAACTGTCGTCCGCGGTCTCCCCGTCTTTTCCCAGCACGCAACGGGTCGAGGTGCCCCGTTTCGTGCAGAACTTTCCCCCTCCAATCAGAAACGGTCGTCGTTGTCGCATTTGTTTTTTTTCTTTCTTCTGTCGGAAAAAAAAACGGAATTCCTTTTTTTTCCGAACGCCCAAAGAAAACAAAACGATGTTGAAGTGGGCAAAAGAAAAGATCAGAGCGCTCCCCGACCGGGAGACCACGTTGCGAAACCAGTTCAACGCCTTGAAAAACGAACAAGACCCGTTGGCCCAACTCAAACCCTTCGTCGACAACCTGCTTCGCGGGGACCTGTTCTACCAGCACGGCACTTTCTTCGGCCCGAAGACGGCGTACGGCTTTCTGGTGGACGAGCGAAAGATGGTGTACCAACTCGCTTGCATGTTTCTCGAGTTCGGCTACCCACAGATTCTCCAAGGCCTGTACACCATGCAACAGTCGCGGACCTTCTTCTCTGACAAGGACGCAGCAGACCTCGCCGGAGCGTTGCGAAGCATCGGGGACGTTCCCGAGTACATCGTCGGCGCCATGCTGGGCTCCATTGCCACGGTGTCCAACTTCATGTTCGAAGGGCGCAAGTATTTGAAGGACAAGCACCCCTTCTTGGACGCAACGGTCTTGGGATCGTGCGCGTTGACCCCGGCCATCGACCTCGACCTCGTCGACGTGGGAGGCGACGGGGAGGTGCGCTACCAGGGCCGGCCGATGGCGCGGGGGAGAAAACTCGGCCAGGGCTCCATGGGCGCCGTGTACGTATACAAAGACGACATTACCGGGGCAAGTTGCGCGGTCAAGTACGTCGATCCCAAGGATCCGGAGATCGACATTCTGACACGCCTCCTCGAGGGCAACGAGGGCTGCCGCGTCGTTCGGTCCAGGCTCTTGGGCGTCACGGCCGAGAAGGGCATCATTGCGATGGAGACGATGGGGGGGGACCTGACGGTGTTCCAGGGCAAACTCGACGTTGATAAGGTCGCGTACGTGGTCAACCTGTGCGCGGACGCGTTCCTGTGCCTCATCGCCTCCGTCGACTTGTACTACTTCGACATCAAGTGCATGAACGCCCTGTACAAGTGCACCAAAAACGAACAAGGCCAGTACGCGTTCGAGGTGAAGGTCGCGGACCTGGGAAGCCTGTTCCCCTTGCACGCGCCGGGGGTCACGACCTACCTCTGCCCGTACGTTGACAGGAAGGACGGCGTGGTCTTCGTCCTTCCCCAGTCCGAAGTGTCCCCGATCGTCGTCTACCCGCACTCGTTGGTCGGCGGCCAAGAAGATGTCCGCACGCTCGGGTTTCCGCGCGCCGACGGCGGGATAGCGCGGTTGAAGGTGTACGGCCCGTTGAAACCGGCGACGACGTACTTGCTCAAACACTGGAAAGGGACCACTTGGCTGGCCGTCGAACTGAAGGACGGGGAAGACCCCCGCCTTGGAATGGTACCGCTGTACGAGAAATTGGCAAACGCCTTGTAAAAAAAAGTCGAACTCGGGTTACGTCGTGTACTGGTCGAGCAGCCGTTTCTTGTACGCCTCCAACAACTCGTTCCCCCCTTCCCCGTTGTTCATCCGGGCCTTCACCTCGATCATGTGGAGCGCGTTCCGAAACTCACGGATGCCGCTCCGCGGTTTGAGCAAGAGGTCGACGAACGGTGTGTGGGTGTACGTAACGAACCGGTGAAACGCACCGTCGCCCTCCGCCGCCTTAGTCAGAGCGTCGCGGCACGACGCCTCCGTGTACTTCTCCTCGCCGTCGCGCTCGAATTGTATTCGAAAGAGGTAGACCCTTCGGGTGTACTCCTTCACCCGGTCCAAGGGCAGCGCGTCGACTGTCGTCGTCTGGTACTCGTACACAACGTTGCTGCTGTCCTGCTTCAGTTCCTCCAAGCGTTCCTTCGTCATTGCGACGGACTCGTAGTCTTCGGGTAGGTTCATATTGCGATGTTTCTTTTCTCTCCGTACAAAAAAAAAAGAACATCCCGATGGACGCGTCTCTCATTGATCTGTTGACACAATTGAAAATTATAGGGATGCTTCGGGCCCACGAACGGTTCAGCACGAAGGGGAGCATGATCCGAATCGAGCAGCAGACGAGTTTCCTCACCCCTATCGTCCGGTGGGCCTTCGGCGAAGACAGGGAGAACAACATGCACCAACTTCAGAGTATATTCGAGAAGGCCTTGAACATGCTGGAACTCAAAAAGGACGACCCGGTGACAAGGGAACAGATCATGACCGAACTGGTAAAGGCAAAGGACGGGTTATTGAATTTGCAGGCGACCTACGAGGGAGACAGCGTTTCCATTGCGAAACTACAGATCATGACCGACGTCTTGGAACGACGTTTACAGGCTCAGACGAGTTCCCATCCCACGTCCTCGGGTAGTGGCAAAAAGGGCTCTTCTTCCTCGTCTGAGTGATCGGGCAGGTCCCCTTCTTCCTCCGGAAGCAACCCGTCCTCCCAATCGGTGTATTTCAGCGCAAGGCCGAGCACGAGCAGGCACGAAGCAAACCCGAGCACCATCGCGACGACGATGTGCATTCTTTTTCTTTCCCCGTGGGATTATTTTTTTTTCTGTTCCTTTTAAAAAAAAAGACCATCCCACGCATTCTCCCAAACAATGATGATGCTCATGTCTCAGGCGTGGCCGACCCCCCCGGTCGTTCGGTTGGAAGAGGCGAAAGGGGGTCCCCCGCCTCCCCCCGCGCCTTCCACCGACTGGAAAATGAAGGTTCTTACGTTTCTGGAGCAGTTCGACCTAACGACGTGGTTGCTTCTGACCATCATCGGCTTGCAACTACTCTGCATATCCCACTGCCGCATGCGGTAAAAAAAATAAGTTGGTTCAAAGAAAGAAAAGAGACAATGCCAAAGACAATGCCAAAGACAAACAAGAAGTGCCCCGTGTGCACCAAGACACTCTCCTCCGTGGATCGCGCGATCCGTTGCAAATGCGGAAAGTGTTTCTGTTCCAAACACAGGCATTTCAGCAAACACGCGTGCCCGTCGACCACCATCATTCAGAACCCTCCCCCACCAGTCGATTTCGCCAAGGTTGAAAAAATCTAAAAATAGAATATATACGACAAACACCTTAAAAGATCAGAGCCAAAATTAATTAATCTATTTTTTTATTATTTTTATTCTATTTTGAGTAGTTATTTTTTATTATTTTTTTTTATATTAATATTATTGGGTGATTTTGGGTGAAATGGAAAAAAAGCACCCATTATCATTATTATTTTTTATTTTTTTTTATTTTTTTTTGTGGCCAACAGAGAAAAAGAAACAAGCCATGCGTGCGTATTTAAAACAACGAAAACGGGACATACTTTCTGGGGGGGGAAATATCCACGAACGTCGAAGGTTCAATTTCCTTTTAAATGAGTACAGAACAAACAACCAACATCACCT
>JGI20160J14292_10002837_pt1 | contig 13522 bp, 11 predicted proteins | sample COG_10_FD_14292 | JGI IMG/M metagenome (IMG submission 14292) | reverse complement strand
GGTGGTTACGCCATCCAAAACCCCAAGGTCTTGTGCTTCTTTTATTTGGTCAAGATTTGCTGTGTCGATAAAGAATTTCATGTGCTGAATGTTTGAGTCAAAGGTGGCTAACTACTAGTTTAGAGACAAGCAGACAATTGAAAAGAAATGAACACGTTTTGAAACGAATGGTAGCAATTCGAAAAGACACAAAAAAAAGGGGTAAGCGATCTATGTCGCACCGCTACAACCATCTACCCTTGCTGTATTCCTACCCTGGGGGATTCGATGGGAGCTGGTCGCACAGGACTTACCCCAAGCCGCAAAGGTAGAAACCTTCTTTGCTGGTGCAACCAATTCTGTAGGTAAATGTGCTATTATCAGGTGATTTGTAAATGTGATATTAAAATGATATCATTGTAGTGTTGAATTAAATATTAAGAGATGAAAGAAGAAAAAACAGTAAAGCCTATTAATGGTTGGCTTATGTTAATAGCCATTTTAGTTATGACTGGTGCAATAATTGCCATGGTAGCCATTCCGCATCAACCCGCATTTTTGCCATTGTTATTCATACCCTTGATTGCGGCAATAGGGTTCTTTATAGTCAATCCAAATCAGTCTATAGTACTTGTTCTTTTTGGTAAGTATCAAGGAACTGTAAAGGCAAATGGGTTCTTTTGGGTAAACCCTTTCAACGTAAAGCGTAAAATTTCATTAAGAGCGCACAATTTTGATAACGAACCGATTAAGGTGAACGATAAACTGGGTAATCCAATTATGATTGGTGCGGTTGTCGTTTGGAGAGTAAAGGATACGTTTAAAGCAGCTTTTGATGTGAACGATTATCTGGAGTTTGTAGGGATACAAAGTGAAGCCGCGCTAAGAAGAATGGCCGGACATTATCCGTATGATGAATTTCATGAGGAAGGCGAAGAGGTTGAACTCACATTGCGCTCTGGTGGGGCAGAGGTAAACAACGAGTTAGAACAAGCACTTGATCGTAGATTAGCAATTGCCGGTATTGAAGTGCTTGAAGCGCGAATCAGCCACTTGGCATACGCCAACGAAATTGCTGGTGCCATGCTTCAAAGACAGCAGGCAACTGCAATTGTAGCTGCACGAAGAAAAATTGTTGAAGGTGCGGTAGGAATGGTGGAAATGGCGCTAGAGGAATTGAGTCAGAAGAATATCGTTCATCTTGATGATGAGAAAAAAGCAGCCATGGTCAGTAATCTGATGGTAGTGCTGTGCTCCGATAAAAGCGCCTCGCCAGTTGTAAACGCAGGTTCACTCTATAACTAAGAAGACATGAAAAAGTATCAGATATTTAAAAAGAAGATGTTCGAAGGCACGGATAAGTTTGAGTCACGCCTTAATGAGGAATGCAGAAAAGGTTATCGTCCTGTTTCCATGACGTATGACCATACCACAGGATTGGTAGTGTTGTTGGAGAAAACGAATTAAGTTTTGTCAAAGAAAAAACCATTTGTACTACGTCTCAATCCTGAGACGATGAAAGCTGTTGAAAAATGGGCTGCGGATGAATTCCGCAGCTCAAACGGTCAATTGGAGTGGATAGTGAATAAGACGCTGAAAGAAGCAGGGAGATTGCCTAAGATAAAGGAAGAGTAATCACCTTAATCTTCATCTCATTCTAAAGAGGAAGAAACGACTTTGAGTGCAGTTTCTAGTCCATTAACATCAGAACCTCCAGCACTCGCATATGTAGGTTGTCCGCCACCACCACCTTTGATGTGAGCTGCAAGCGGACGAATCATTTCTCCAGCTTTCCAGCCTTTAGAGTCGACTAAGTCTTGAGAAATAACCAGATGAAGACCAGGCTTTTCGTTTGAAACCACACCTAAAAGAGCAACTAGTCCTGATTCCTTTTTCAAGTCGAAGCAAAGGTTTTTAATGGCGTTAGAATCTTCCAGCGAGATACGTTCTGCAATCAGTTTGAAGTCTCCCTTATCAGCGGCTTTAGCGAGCAATTCGTCCTTGAGTCCAGAAGCAGCCTTGGCATTAAATCCTTCTATTTTCTGCTGAAGCTCTTTAATTTGAGATTGAAGTTGTTGAATGCTTTTTAGTGGATTTTTCGTTTTGAGAACGCTCTTTAGCTCATTCACTTGCGTATAAGCCGAATTAAGCGCATCAAAAGCAACGACTCCAGTTACCGCTTCAATTCTACGAATACCAGCAGCAACGGAGCCTTCGGAGGTGATTTTTAGCAATCCAATGTCCCCGGTGGCGTTTACATGTGTTCCGCCACAGAGCTCCACTGAGAAGTCTTTGTCGAATGTAATTACTCGCACAACATCTCCATATTTTTCCCCAAAAAGAGCCATGGCACCCATTTCCTTAGCGGTATTTATCGGAACATTCCGCTTTTCGTTTAGCTGAATATTTGCACGGATTTGTGCATTCACTTTTTCTTCAATTTCGGTCAATTCTTCATCAGAAACTTTACTGAAGTGGGAGAAATCAAATCTCAAATATTCAGGGTTTACCAATGAGCCTTTTTGCTCTACATGGTCTCCGAGAACGTTTCGCAAGACCGCATGGAGTAGGTGAGTGGCTGAATGATTCAGCCCTGTTGCTTTTCGCTTTTCGCTATTTACTACAGCTTTGAAGACTGCTCCCGCATCACTCGGTAGTTCTTCAACTAGGTGAATAATCAGGTCATTCTCTTTTTTTGTGTCGAGAATCAAGGTCTTTTCTCCGTTGGCTTCAATATATCCCGTGTCGCCAACTTGTCCACCGCTTTCTGCATAGAATGGTGTGATGTTGAACACAAGCTGATAAAACGCTTCTCCTTTAGCCGTAACCTTCCTGTGTCGAGTTATGAATACATCAGTTTCTAGCAAATCGTAGCCCACAAACTCTTCTCGGTCGTCTTGTTTAAGTACGGTCCAATCTGAACTTTCTGTTACCGTAGCAGCACGAGAACGCTCTTTTTGTTTTTGAAGGCCTTCGTTGAAACCTTGAATGTCCACGTTAAGCCCTTTTTCTCGAGCCATCAGTTCTGTAAGATCAATCGGGAAGCCAAACGTGTCGTAAAGTTCAAAAGCAAATCCACCATCGATGGTTTTTCCTTTTAATGAATCGACATGATTGTTGAAACGGTCAATTCCTTTATCGAGTGTGCGTAGGAAAGAAGATTCTTCCTCCTGAATTACACGAATAATCAGCTCTTGCTGTTTTTTTAATTCTGGGAATGCATCACCCATTTGGTCCGCTAGTATTGGAACCAATTTGTGCATGAATCCCTCTTTGAAATCAAGAAAACTGTAGCCGTAGCGAATAGCTCTTCGTAGAATCCGTTTTATCACGTACCCCGCACCTGAATTGCTTGGAATTTGACCATCAGAAATGGCGAAAGAAACAGCTCTGATGTGGTCAGATATTACGCGAATAGCCACATCAGTCTGATTATCTGAAGCTGTGTATTTAATACCACTTAAATCGGAAATCTTTGCAATAAGTGGGCTGAAAACATCGGTGTCGTAGTTTGATGTCTTGCCTTGCAGTGCCATACAAAGCCGTTCGAACCCCATTCCCGTATCAACATGTTGAGAAGGGAGATTCTCTAATGAACCATTTGATTTTCTATTGAATTGTATAAACACCAAGTTCCAAATTTCCACTACTTGTGGGTGGTCTGCATTCACCAAATCACGACCAGGTTTGGCCTTCCGTTCTTCATCTGAACGTAAATCGACATGAATTTCTGAACACGGACCGCAAGGCCCTTGGTCGCCCATTTCCCAGAAATTATCCTTCTTATTCGCTCTCAGAATTCTATCAGACGGTAAGAATTTCTTCCACAAATCTTCAGCTTCTGTGTCTGCTTCTAGTTTATCAGCAGCATCACCCTCAAAAACGGTTGCGTATAAACGTTCTGGGTCTAGACCGTAAATATCAACCAGAAGTTCCCAAGCCCATTCAATTGCCTCCGTTTTAAAGTAATCTCCAAAACTCCAATTGCCAAGCATCTCAAACATGGTATGATGGTAGGTGTCAACACCCACTTCTTCCAAATCGTTGTGCTTGCCCGAAACGCGCAGACACTTCTGCGTATCTGCAACACGTAGATCCTTTGCCGCTCTGTTTCCAAGGAAAATATCCTTGAACTGATTCATGCCTGCATTGGTGAACATCAGCGTTGGGTCGTCCTTCACAACCATTGGTGCAGATTCCACAATTCTGTGCTGTTTTTCGTTGAAGAAATCGAGGAATTTCTGGCGGATTTCCTTGCTAGTCATGTTCGGTTTGATCTTTGGGTCAGATGCAGATGGCTAATTCACTGTAGAATAGCTCGTTAATCAATTTTCTTAAATTCGCGAAGCTTATTCATTTTGAAAGGCGGCAAAATTAAGGAATAGACAAGGAATGTCTAAAGTCAAATTCCAGTTTGATAAACGTACGTTAACCTACCGAAAGGTTGAGATTGGAACGAAGCAGGTTTTGTTCCGAGTTTTCGGTTACTTGGCTGCAGCTTCGGTATTCGCAGTCTTGGTTGTTGTGGCCTTTACCACCTTTTTTGACAGTCCAAAGGAAAAGCAGTTAAAGCGTGAAATTGCTGCTATTGAACTTCAATATTCGGTATTGGGTAGACGAATGGCTCGAGTTGATCAAGTGCTTGCTGAATTGCAAGAAAAAGACGATGATATCTATCGGGTGATTTTTGAAGCAGAGCCGATTCCGAGCTCTGTACGTGCTGCTGGTTTTGGTGGAGTAAACCGCTATAGAGACTTGGAGCGGTTAGAGAACTCAGATATTGTTGTAAACACAACCAAGCGACTTGATGAGTTAACGAAGCAATTGGTTGTTCAATCAAGAAGTTTTGATGAGGTAATTGCTCTGGCGAAAAATAAGGAAGCCTTATTGGCAAGCATTCCTGCCATTCAGCCTGTTTCTAACGAAAAGCTGACAAGAGTTGCCTCAGGTTTCAATTATCGAATTCATCCTATCTACAAGGTCAGGCATTTTCATACTGGAATCGATTTTTCTGCTCCGCGAGGAACCGAAATTTACGCTACAGGTGATGGTGTAATTGAATCAGTAACCATGAAGAAGGGTGGCTACGGTTATCACGTGGTTATTAATCATGGTTACGATTACAAAACGCTCTATGCACACATGAGTCGATTTAAGGTAAAAGTGGGAGAGAGGGTTAAGCGTGGTGATGTAATTGGTTACGTAGGAAGTACTGGAACGAGTACGGCTCCACACCTGCATTATGAGGTGATTAAGAATGGTGAAAAAATCAACCCAATGAACTTCTTCTTCAATGATTTGACTCCGGAGGAGTACGAAAAAGTGTTAGAACTTTCATCACAATCCAACCAATCGTTTGATTAATGGGCTACAAAGAAAAACCCATCACAAAGCTTTACTATTCGATTGGCGAGGTAGCCAAAATGTTTGGTGTAAATAATTCGCTTATCCGTTTTTGGGAAAAAGAATTTGATATTCTCAAACCGAAGAAAAATGCCAAAGGCAACCGTCTTTTTACTCAGAAAGATGTCGATAATCTCAAAGTAATTTACCACTTGGTAAAGGAGCGTGGTTTTACGCTTGAAGGCGCTAAGAAGAAGCTTCGAGAGAATAAAGGAGACACTATTCAGAACGAAGAAATTGTGGAACGTTTAAAGGATATTCGCAGTTTTCTAGTTGACTTGCGAGATAATCTTTAATCATCCCTGCTGCGGCATCGTGGCCTTTTCTCTTACTACTTCACCAAAATCTCTTCCTGAAGACTTAGCTTCTGCCCAAGAAACAAAGTCGAAATACTCGAAAGCGCTGCTTTCAAGTTGATCACCTTTTAGTGCTCGCATTTTATCTAAGAAAACTTCATATTGTTCATTCTCTGATATTTTATCTGGCGACTTGAGCAACTTAGTAATAAGTTCTAAAAATGAAGTCTCGAACTTGAAATAGCGATTTCGCGTGCTCAAATATCGCTGAGTTGATCGCAAAGCATAGGGTAGGAGGTTCTTATTATTTAGCTCAATATGAATAAGAAGGTTCAGTAATTGTCCAAAGCAATAGATGTCCAGACTTTTCGAAATGTCGATATCGTTGAGCAGACGATTGGTCCATTTTAGCGCATCGTTGTACTTCTTGGCACCAAAATAAATGATTGCAATGTTAAAGTAGAAAAAGGCTTTCCGAACACTATTCAATTGGTTTTCATAAAGCATAAGACCATTCTCAATCTGAGGAATGATTTCTAGACCTTTTTCAAATTCTCCCGTAAGGAAATAGATTGTCAACTCGATGCTGTTGGCGCTTGAGAAAAGCTTGATTTCCAAGTCTTCATTGTTTTTAATCTCCATCGTTTCCGGTAATTCACGCAGCTTCTTTAAGTAGAAGAAAACGGCTTTGAAATCCTTTACTTGACTTGATACATAAACGATATTGGTAAGAATGGAGAAGTAAATGTTCGGCTCTTCCTGAAACTTATCCAGGTTGGCTTCAATGTGGTCTACGTTTGCCTTCAAATACTTGAACGAGTTGGCGTAATCTCCCACTCCAAAATAGTATGCACTGTATATATGGTTGTATAAATACTCCGACTGATAGAATATATGTTCCGCTTCTCGATTAAGCAGCGTATCATCAATAATTGATTTCAATTTGGTCAAACCTTCTTCGGTTCTGGCCTTTCCTTTTTTGTTGAGGATATGGAACAAGCGGCTTTTAATTCCCCAGAAATCATTGTAAACCTCAATCAATTTGGTGATGCGTGTATTCTCGTGCATCATCGCTTCTAGTTCCTCGTCTCCAATNTTTTCGTAGTTGTCCTTTTCTACAAGCAACTTTTCCCACATGAAAATTTCTAGTAGAGATGTATGCTTATCATATTTATATGCGAGCTTTTTTGCGCCATCCAAAAGCTTCTGGCTTTGACCATACAGCCCCTTCTTATAGAGGATTTCCGCGCAATGCAATGTGCGTTTCAATTGCGCGTCAATTGAGCTGTTAGAGTGGTAAGCATCCAGGGCTCTTAGAATCACATCATAAAGCCTTGTTTTTGCAATGGGAAGTGACTTTATGAGCGATGGATTCTTCAGGTTTTTCTTGAGTAGATTTTCATCATATCCCGATTGTTTATCCACGGCATCGAACAAAATCTGGTGATTGTTCTTGTCACCGGCTTGTTTAGACGTATAAACTTTAAAGTACCGTTTCTCGGCCTTGCTCAGCGACTTGATTAGCTGGAATATCTTATCTGATGAGGTCTTAGACATGTAATTTAAATTAACGCTTTTGTATCCAATAAATCGCTTAGAGAGGTAATATATTATCGAAACCGTTAACTATTCCGTTACAGTCTTCGCCCAAATCCGCGCAGTAGTTTAAACTGAACACGGTGGTTAAGGCTGTTTTCATTTTAGGGTTCATTTGGTTACTTTTAAGATAATGCAACAAAACCCTTGGTTAGACATGTAATTAAACAAATGTCGAGAGCTGGTTTAGATGTTTGATGTGTAATTATTGGACGATTTGTTGAAATGTCTTAGAAGCGTAATTGTTAATAGACGTTAAATGTGAATCAATCATTTGAAAATCAATAAGATAGAATAATGAAAAACGGGATTACAATCGTTTTGAGGTGTATAGAATGGTCGCTTACGTGGTTTGACCATCTGCAACACCCTACCTAACTTTAGTCCAGCGATTGAGAGAAAACAGAAGTCGAACCTTTAAATGACAACATGATGAAAAACATTTACAAAGATTACAAGAGCCACAAAGCAGTAAAAGGTCTGCTGCGTATTTCCACCATTATAATCATGGTAATTGTGTGGATACTTATAGATAAGGGAAACATCTACGGTCAGAGTCTGGCTGATAGAGCTCAGATTTCTAAAGAAGCTTTGGAGCAGACAGAAGCTCTTCAATCACCTTTATTCAAAGGTGGAGATGATGATCGTGATGGAGATATTCCAACCGAGGGTGATGAAGATAATACGTTTACCGTGAAGCCTAATCCGGTAGAAGGTGACCTCGTATTTGATTTTGAGTTTACGGTAAAGACCACAATCCCAGTTGAGATTTATAATCCACTCGGGAAGCTGGTTGATCAAAGCACTTTTGTTCCTGGTGTTAGTTCTCAGAAACTAGATTTTCGAAGATTGCCGGTAGGAATGTATATCGTTCGGCTTGATCTTGGCGACAAGACTGAAGTGAGACGAATTATTAAGAAGTAAAAAAGTATTAGCGTACACCTCGTTCTTTGACATACTGATAAGAAGAAAAAGACTGTAACCCCGTTTCTTCGTTTTAGAAATGCTTACCAGTAAGCAGATAATTGCCAACGTAGTCGGCAACACCTTCCTCCAGCGTGTGGAATGGTTTTGTAAAACCGATTGACCTCAATTTGGTCATATTGGCCTCTGTAAAATACTGGTACTTATCTCGAATATCTGCTGGAGTATCTACAAAACTGATATTCTCTGTTTTGCCCATAGCCTTAAATGTGGCTTTGGTTAAGTCGAGGAAAGTTCTGGCTTGTCCAGTCCCTAGATTGTAGATGCCCGAATGTTTTCGAGTTTCCATAAGGAAAATGCAAGTTTCGATAATGTCTTTCACGTAAATGAAATCTCTGAGTTGCTCGCCATCTTGGTAGTTCGGGTTGTGCGAACGAAAGAGTTTCATCTCTCCAGTTTTAGTAATCTGGTTGAACGCGTGAAGGATTACGGACGCCATTCTTCCTTTATGATATTCGTTTGGGCCATATACGTTGAAGAATTTCAACCCCGACCAAAAATATGGTTTGGTAGCCTGGTCGATGGCCCATAGATCGAATTCGTTTTTCGACTCTCCGTAAGGGTTTAAGGGTTTGAGGTTTTGTATCACGGAATGATTGTCCTCAAATCCAAGTTCTCCCAAACCGTAAGTCGCAGCCGATGAAGCATAGACTAAAGGAAGACCGAATTCGGCACACAGGTTCCAGACTCGTTTCGAGTAATCGACATTGAGTTCTTGAAAAATTTGATGGTTGAATTCGGTGGTGTCTGTTCTTGCACCCAAATGAAAGATGAACTGAATGAAACGATGATTGTCTTCAATCCATTTGAAAAAGTCTTTACGGTCAACTTTGGCCGTTAGTTCCTTTCCATCTAAGTTTTTGTTTTTGATGGGATTGCTGAAATCGTCCACGGCTACTAAATCAGCGTAGCCGGCATTTTTTAATCCTGCCAAAAGACAACTTCCGATAAAACCTGCAGCTCCAGTAACTACAATCATTAGTTGAAAATCTGAAGTATATTTCCGTTGAAAGACGTATTGTATTGTTGTAGCCCAATGGCTGCTGGGCCTTCGGTTGGCGCGCCATCTACAATCAGAAATTTGGATGAGCAACAGGTGTTGTCTACCGCAAAAATATCTGTGTTATCCATAGATACTCTGCAGTCGTCTTCAACCAAAAACGTGCAATGGCGATCATAAGCACGAAACTCGTCAGGCGAAAAACGGTAAACGATAATGCCTCTAGATCCACCACCTATGTATACCCAGCCACCGATGGCAAGGAGGTCTGCAAACTCAGGGTTTGAAACCGTAAGTTGATAGTTTACTGGAACGAATGGAATGCCGCTGCCACTTCTGCGTTCGCAAGATGCGAACACGGTCACTAGCAAGGCAGCTAGTAAAAAAATGAAGCTTCGGTTTAATTGCATGGAGCAAAAGTAGCGCTTACAAACAGATGGGATTATGAATTATTGCTTCGTACGTTGCCTAATTTGCTTTCAGGAGTTATTTTGCGGGCTTTCCTTCAAATTTCAAATTTGTGATAGACTGTGTCCGCACAGTTACATTGAATTTCATCTGTAAACACCATTTTTGGACAATCGATTTTATGAAACGATTCTTACTCCTCTTTTTCTTATCAGTATTAACAACGGCAAGTTTTGCCCAAAGCTCTGCAACCAAAGCACAAAAAGCCGCGGATAAGAAGCAGGAAGCCCTAAAGAAAGAGTCTGTTGCTGCACAGGAAAAAGGTAAAAAACGACACCTGAAAAATCAGGATAAGGAGACACGGAAGCGTATGAAAAAGACGCAGAAGAAGTCGAAGAGGAAACAAAAAGGTAAAAAGTGGACATCTAAAAAAAGAAGAGAATAAAATGGAAGATTTCGGAAACATAGTTTACGTGTTGGGAGCCATAGCATGGTTTGCTTGGAATACCTACAAGAAGTCTCAGGGCGGAAAGAAAAAGCCAGCTACTGCTTCTAGTACTAAGCCAACAAGTCGACCTGTTGATACTATCGAAGAGTCGAAATCACTGGAGGATATGATTCTGGAGCAATTTGGACAGAAGAAAGAGGAACCAGTTCAGTACCAACCTAGAAAGCACGAAAATGCGGACAAGTTTTTAGATACAGATTTGACGCATTCTCATTTGTCTGAGGATTACACAATGTCAGTAACCGAAATGAAAAGCCATCGGGTCACTCGTCAAGTTCCTAAGTTGAAGGTTGAAGAGGAGGTAGAAGAAAGCGTATTTGATTCGCTAATGCCAAACGGCTTCAATTTGAGACAGGCTGTGGTCCTCAATGCAATACTCGAAAGACCCTATAAATGAACTTAAATTAACACCTGTTAACAATTGTTTAATAAATTTTGACTCACGGATTGATGTTTGCTACTTTAGCCGCTCTTTTTTGAGAGCATAATTGAAAAGTATTTTGGTATGATAAAAAGACTTCTACTTCTTAGTATAATCATTGTGAGTGCGGCAGGCATTTCACGAGCCCAAATTGGTACTGGTGGTGTCTACGGAACTATTGTAGATGATAAAGGTGAGCCTATTCCGTTTGCCAACGTAGCCATACTACAGTCTGGTCAGTTGGTAACTGGTAGCACTACCGATTTTGATGGTCAGTACAAGATTAAGTCTCTCAAACCGGGTGGCGATTACACCATTAAGGCTTCAGTTGTTGGTTTTACGGCTCAGGAAAGAACTGGTGTTGTTATCAAAGCAGGTCAGAATTCAGAGGTGAAATTTGAAATGTCTGCCGGAGTTAAGCTAGACGAGGTGCAGGTAGTAGCTTATGTGGTTCCATTGATTGAAAAAGATGGAGGGTCTAACACTACGATTACAGGTGCAGATATTGAGAAAATGCCAAGTAGGGGAGCTGCCGCGGCAGTAACTACAGTTGCAGGTGTTCAGGATAATGATGGTGCTATTGGTAGTGTAAAAGGAACAAGAAGCGGTTCTACCGATACTTATATTGATGGTGTTAAAGTTAGAGGAGGGTCAAGCCTGCCTCAAGCGGCAATTGCTCAGGTTACTGTACAAACCGGTGGGATTCCTGCACAGTTTGGTGATATTACTGGTGGTGTTATTTCGATTACAACGAAAGGCGCTTCTCGCAAGACTTATGGTGGAATTGAGCTTGTAAGTTCAGGTGGTATCAAATACAACGATAATAACGACTACCTTTTTGACCCGCAGGGATATCATTTGCTTGCAGGAAATGTTTCTGGACCATTGCTTAGCATCAAGGATAAGTCTGACCCAACAGGAAAGACCAAAAAGCCAATTTTAGGTTACTTTCTTGCAGGGGAGGTTAATTACGTACAGGATCCTCGTCCTTCAGCTATCGGTGCATATTACGTAAAGCAAGATGTGCTTGATGATTTAAGACAGAATCCAATTATTCAGGCTTCGGATGGTTCTTCTGTATTGCGCTCTGAACTTATTCGTCAAAATGATTTAGAATGGACAGCTCAGCGTAAGAATGTGAGACGAAGAGGTGTTGTTGCTTCGGGTAACCTAGATTTTTACCTGCCAGCAGATGTTACACTGAAAATTGGTGGAAACATTGATTTCAATGATAACCGTGCTTACAGTTACGCGGGGTCGCTTTTTAACTTTGATAATAACGGAGAAGTTATTAATAAGACATGGAGGGTTTATGGGAGATTTACGCAACGTTTCACACCAAAAGCTCCAGAAGATGGTGAGCGAAGAAAGAAGTCGGGTATAGGAAGCGCATACTATAGTATTCAGGCGGATTACTCTAGTTTTCAGCAACAAACACGAGATGACGAGCACCGAGATGAACTGTTCCGTTATGGTTACGTAGGGAAGTTTACAACTTACAAGGAGAAGACTTATGCTTTTGGTACGTATGAAGATGAAAACCTTGGTACCATTGCGGGTCTTATTCAAGGACCAGATAGAGATACCCTTATCACTTTTGAAGGGTCCGATATTAACCCTTACCTATCTGCTTACACACAACAATTTTATGATTTAAACCCTGATGCTCAGGGTAATTATGAAAACCTTAGTCAGATTGAGCAGGATCGTGGAGCAATCAGAAATGGTGACTCTCCAAGAAGCGTATATGGCCTCTGGAGTAATACAGGAACTCAGTACAATAGCTATAGTAAATTGGATAATACTCAGTTCAGAGTGATGGCAACTGGTTCTTTCGATATTGGAAAGCATTCAATCTCGCTTGGTTTTGAATATGAGCAGCGTAAAGATGCTTTTGTAGGATATTCTCCTTACGCACTTTGGGAACTTACAAGACAGTATGCAAATAGTCACTTGGCACAGCAGGATACGGAGAACGGTATGTTGAGTTTTGACTCAAATGGTGTTTATACTGATACAGTTTCATTCAATCCACTGTACACGGCTGATAATGATTATCCGAATAGAGGTGAGGGTCAGTTTTACATCGATTATAATATTCGAGAAGCTTTGGGACTTGACCCAGCTGGAACAGATTGGATTGATATTGATTCGTACGACCCTGATTTTTACGACATAGGTATGTTCAGTGCTGATGAGCTTTTGAACAATGGGAACAACTTGGTTAGCTACTATGGCTTTGATCATACAGGTAAGAAGCTGACTTCAAAACCAACTTTCGATGATTTCTTTACAGAAAGAGATGAGTTCGGAAACTTCACCCGTAAAATCGGTGCTTTCGAACCAATTTATATTGCAGGTTACATTCAAGATGAGTTCACTTTTAAGGATTTGATTTTCCGTATTGGTGTTCGTGTTGATAGATTTGATGCAAACCAAAAAGTGTTGAAAGACCCGTATTTGCTTTACGAAGCATACACTGCGGGTGAAATCACGACCATTAATGGCGACCCTGTAAATCATCCGAGTAACATTGGGAGTTCTGCTGTTGTTTACGTAAATGATGTTCAGAATCCTTCTGCAATTGTTGGTTATCGCGAAGGCTCGGTTTGGTTCGATGGACAAGGAACTGAGATAAGCGACCCATCTATTTTACGTACAGGAACAGGAATTGCGCCTTATTTGATTGATCCAGACCAAGAAGTTATTTCATCTGGTGCATTCAAGGATTACGTACCACAAGTGAATGTGATGCCGAGGATTTCATTCTCATTCCCAATTTCGGACAATGCACTTTTCTATGCTAATTACGATGTNTTAACNCAGCGTCCTAGNACGGGTAANAGATTGGATTTGATTGATTATCTGTACTTGGAGAATCAAACTAGCCGTATTAATAACCCAGACTTGAAGCCGGAAACTACAAT
>JGI20160J14292_10002824_pt1 | contig 13553 bp, 10 predicted proteins | sample COG_10_FD_14292 | JGI IMG/M metagenome (IMG submission 14292) | reverse complement strand
AATTGAATTGATTGGAATACAAGAAGATACTCCTGACACACCTCAACTTATTCTTTCTGTAGGTACAAATCCCCCAGAAGAATCCAAAGAGCTTTCAGATGACTTTCAAATGATCACTGAATCAATTGACAATGACGAAGATGATGATTTTGGATTCAATGATTTTGAAGATGGTTTTTCTGATGATGATCTTAATTCATTAAATTAGCCTTAAGTCCTTTTACTATTTAATGCATAAATACACACTATTACTTCTGGCCATCTACTCATTGGGATTTTCCTTAAGGCCATTTGCACAACAAAACACACTCTTATATTCAGTTAATCACGAAGATATCGAGCATACGTCTTACTTATTCGGCACGATGCACGTAATGAGTGAAGAAAGATTTTTCTTTCCAGTCGATATTGAAAAATATCTTTCAAAATGTAATGCCCTGTGTTTGGAAATTAAAAATGTCTCTGAACAGTCTATCGATCCTTCTTCACTATTTGATTCAAGCAAACAAATTGAAGACTTTTGTACAGCATCACAATGGGATAGCCTCGTTACATGGGCAGGACGCGACTTATTGATGAGTAAAGAGAATTTTGAGAACAACTTTAAAAACGCAAAGCCTTTTGTGTTGATGCAATTCATGCTACAAAACACTTTGCCTCTTGTTTCGAAATCGCATGAGGAAGAACTTGAGAAATTAGCCGATAGTTTAAATTTAAAACCTCTTGGGCTTGAAACTATTGAAGAACAACTTAATATTTTCAATAGTATTGAATACGCCATCCAAATCGAAATGTTGATGAATCAACTCAGAGAGCTTAACCAAAGTAAGACAGACTTTGAAACCATGGAAACCATATACAATTCTCAAAATTTAGATTCACTTTGCGCATATTCACAATCTGATATCATGAATATGATGCAAGAAGAATTACTTATAAATAGAAACCTAAATTGGATGTCTAAAATTGTTTCTATTATTGATAATCAAAGTGTATTTTTGGCCGTTGGCGCGGCTCATTTGTGTGGAAGTGAAGGATTGATTGAACTTCTATCAAAGCAAGGATATATTATCGAAGGCATTAAACTTTAAATAGGATTTCAGATATAGAAAACCATCTCTAAATTTTAAATTCTCATAAATCCTAATAAAATAATTCAATTGCTATTGCTATTCATCTGTCATTGATTATTTTTGACCCCAAAACAAAGTCTAAATGAGTGTACTAGTCAACAAAAATTCAAAAATTATTGTTCAAGGTTTTACAGGAAGCGAAGGAACATTTCATGCCAGTCAAATGATTGAATATGGAACCAATGTCGTGGGTGGAGTTACTCCTGGAAAAGGTGGCCAAACTCATTTAGATAAACCAGTATTTAACTCTGTTTCCGAAGCTGTCACCAAAACAAACGCAGATGTTTCAATCATTTTTGTACCNCCAGCTTTTGCTGCAGATGCGATCATGGAAGCTGCAGAAGCAGGTATCAAGGTGATTGTTTGTATTACCGAAGGAATNCCTGTGAATGACATGGTCAAAGCTAAAGCATACATAGATAATTTCGATTGTCGATTGATTGGACCTAACTGTCCCGGAGTAATTACTGCGGATGAGGCCAAAGTTGGAATCATGCCTGGATTTGTTTTTGAGAAAGGTAAAATAGGTATTGTCTCTAAATCGGGAACTTTAACCTATGAAGCTGCTGATCAAGTTGCTAAAGCCGGTTTGGGAATTACCACAGCAATTGGTATTGGTGGTGATCCTATTATTGGAACAACAACAAAAGAAGCTGTTGAACTATTAATGAACGATCCAGATACAGACGGAATCGTTATGATTGGTGAGATAGGAGGAAACCTAGAAGCCAATGCTGCCAAATGGGTAAAAGAAAACGGAACCAAACCAGTAGTTGGCTTTATTGCGGGAGAAACAGCACCTAAAGGGCGAACAATGGGGCATGCTGGAGCAATTGTAGGAGGTACTGACGACACCGCCGAAGCCAAAAAACGAATCATGAGAGAATGTGGCATACATGTGGTTGATTCACCAGCTCAGATTGGCGCAAAAATGCTAGAAGTAATAAATGGCTAATCTTAATACAGATTAGTTCCAGAAATCCCAAGTAATTCCAACACGAACGGCTACTTCAGGTAGATATAAACCTTCAACATAATTCCATTGTAGGTCATTCCACAAATAACCTAAATTATTAACTTTCAGAAAAAACCTAAAGGTTTCAATTTCTATGGATGTATAAGCTCCTAAATTAAATATGCTGTTTTGAATATTATTTATATCGATATTCAAGAAATCATAAACCCCCATATTTTCAATAACAGGAATGATATTTGTTTTTGAACTCAAGGAATAAGTTAGGCCAAAAGTCAGCTCCATCTTCTTGTCCTTGAAGACACCCATTTTATAATCTATTGAGCCATATAGATAATGACGAGGAATAATTAATGTTTGATTATTCAATTGGGTGTATTGATATGATTGACGAATATTAAGATGATTCTTTTGGTAAGCAATGGCAAATTTGAGTTGGTGAATATTATTGTCACTTAATGAACTATTGTTCTCCCAATTTAAACTTTGAGAATCAAAATAATAGATGCCTCGTTGAATTCCCAATCCATATGAAAGTGAAATATTCAATAAGTGATTTGTGTCCAAGGTTTGATGGAATCTTGCACTCAATTCTTGTGTATAACTAGATTCCAAATTCATGTTGGAGTTATTATATGCTGTATTATTAGATACATAAAATCGCTGATAAACCTGAGGTATGTTTTTAACTAGACTATTATTGAACTGATAGCTTATGAAACGATTTAAACCAATATTATCCTGCTTGAAAGAGATTACTTGCCTCATTTTCCAGTTTCGAAAAGCGCCTAAAAAATTATAGGAGGCAGAGTGATTAAACTTAAATTGCTTCCAATTAAGTTTAAACTTGTGTTCAACATCTAGTTCCAATGTATCCCTAAAAAGTCCCATATTCCGATAATTCCAATAACTGGCTTTTACTCCTATACTATATTGAGAATTACTTGAATTCACCCTCAAACCAGAAAAATGGTCCAATGTGCTTTGTTGAAATTGATCTCTCGAAACCAATGTATCAAAATTTGTATTTTCATAAATACCAATCAAAGTATCTGTTTCATTGAATAGTCTGTTTAAACCAAACACAGATGACTCATTTATATAATTTAAACGAAACTTATCATTATTAATGAGAACCAAATAACTACCTATAGCCGCATTAAAACCTTTTATAGTAGAGTTACAACTTTCTTTAAGGACAGGAATAAACTGAGGGGCGAAAAAATCCAATAGTGAATCATTTAAGACTCCTCCACTCCACTCTCTTTCTATTTTATTCGTTTCCCCGCTAATTAACAAGCCATATGTATCAGACTGCTTTGAAAGTGAAAACCCATAATGAGATTGAGAATATGCTGTATTTCTAAAAAAACCTTCGAGTTTGTTGGTATTGATTTGGGTATTTACAACCCAATTATTAGGTAACACCTGTCCGTATCTAAATGAAACACGTTGTGCCCCTTGGCTTCCAAAAATATAACCAAAGCCAATATGCGGCAATGCACTTATCTCTTGTTTAATGTGTCTCTTATTGAATTGAATCTGATCAATGGTTGATCCTAATGGTCGCGAGATTTCACTTGATAAAAAAAAATGTGGGTTCTCAATTGAAATAAATGATTGATCCAACACTCCAAGACCTTCATTATTTGAACTCATTGAACCAAATGTGCGAAAATCACTTAAAAGTGTATCAGAAGAATATTCAGAAAAACCGATTTGCGACCTTACTCCGGTGTAAGCAAAAAAAGAAATTAATAATAGAATCAGTCTCATTTCAAAACAAACTTAATAAAAAAAGGGGCCCTAAAGCCCCTTTTAAAATTCTTAAAAAGAATAGAACTATAGTCCGTTTACATGCATTTGCAAACCAGATTTAAGGTTTGACGCTTTGTTATCGTGAATAATATTCTTTTTCGCTAATTTATCAATCATATTGAATACCGCCGGCAGTAATTTAACTGCATCCGCTTTTTTTGCTGTTTCTTTTAAGGTTTTCATCGCATTACGCGTGGTTTTGTGTTGATACTTGTTCAACACCCTTCTTTTTTCATTCGATCTAATTCGTTTAATCGCTGATTTATGATTTGCCATTTTATTTATTTAAGTTCATATTTTAATTCAAAACTGTAGCCCATAGGAGAATCGAACTCCTGTTACCAGGATGAAAACCTGGCGTCCTAACCACTAGACGAATGGGCCAATAAAAGTAGCCCGTAGGGGAATCGAACCCCTGTTACCAGGATGAAAACCTGGCGTCCTAACCACTAGACGAACGGGCCATTAAAATCTCAAAAACTCAATTTGAGAGTGCAAATATATGACGAAATTCTCTAATAACAAGTGAGACATTTGTTTTTTTGAGTGTATAAATAATAAGATTTGTCATAAAATTTCTACATTTTTGAAGTGAACGATTAAAATCACTAGGATTGTCGACAAAAAAAACAACAATTTGGTTCATCATTAACCCCATTTCTGGAACGCGTAGAAAAAAGAAATTACCTACACTTATTCGAAAGCACCTGAATCATCAAAAATTCGATTATCAATTATATTATAGTCAATATAAAGGTCATGCTGCCGAATTAACAAGAGAGGCAGTGTCGAGAAAAATAGACATCGTCTGTGCAGTTGGAGGTGATGGATCAGCACACGAAATCGGAGTAAATTTAATCCATTCTAATTCCTGTTTGGCAATTATTCCAAGAGGCTCTGGTAATGGAATCTCAAATCACATGGGCATCCCCAATCGTACGGTTAGGGCAATCAAATGTCTAAATAATTGTTTTCAACTTCAAATAGATACGGTTGCGGTAAACGATTCTCATTTTCTAGGAATAGGAGGATATGGAATAGATGCATTTATTGCCAAAAAATTTGATCGATCTCGGAAAAGGGGACTAAAAACATATATCAAACATACTGTTCAAGAATTTTACAAGTACAAACCGATACAAGTAGAAATAGAAATTGAAGATAAAAGTAAAAGTGTTGATGCCTTTTTACTATCCATTGCAAACACCTCTGAGCTAGGAAACCGTTTTGCTATATCCCCAAATTCAAGTGTTCAAGATGGGATTATTGAAATGGTTATTGTCAAACCATTCCCAAAATGGACCAGTCCATTTTTAGTTGCACGTTTTATTGGAAAAAAAGGACATAAGTCGAAATTTGTAGAGACCATCAAATTTAAAAAAGCAATTTTAAAATTAAATGATGATCTCGCTCATTATGATGGTGAACATATAAAAGAAGGAAAGACGATTAAAATTGAAGTTGCACCAAAGAGTCTTAACATTATCGTAAATAAGAATAAACTATCAAAAATATAATTATTTAAAGATTGACTAAATTTGAATCGTAAGTCGTAACCCCAATTCAAAAATTGATTGACTATGTTTTTTGTTCTTTCCAAATTACTTCTCTTTCTTCTGTCCCCATTTACTTGGCTGTTAGTTAGTGTTGGTTTGTTTTTTTATATAAAAGATAGGGTTTGGAAAAAAAGATTTATGTGGAGTGCCCTGTTTGTTTTTTTCTTCTTCTCAAATGGTTTTATTGTAAATCGATTGGTTTCTCTATGGGAAATAGAAGGATTACAAATCGAAAAACTGAAGCAACACGAATATGGGATTGTATTATCAGGAATGTTTGAATACAACAAGGATCTAAATAGACTTAGTGCAAGAAGAGGAGTTGACCGAATATGGCAAGCGATTCAGCTTTACAAAAAAAAGAAAATAAATAAGATTGTTATTACAGGTGATTCTGGTTATGTCTTAAAAGAAGGCTTGCATGAGGCCAAGCAATTAAGGCAAGATCTTATTTCGATGGGAATTCCCGAAGAAGACATTATCGTTGAAAATAAATCTCGAAACACCCACGAAAATGCCCATCAAACTCGGTTGATTTTTGAAAAAAAAGGGTTTTCAAAACAAAACCATTTACTTATTACCTCCTCGATGCACATGAGAAGAGCTCTCGCTTGTTTTGAAAAAGAAGGCATAAGTTGCTCACCATTTACTACCGATCATTATTCCATACATAATGAATCAATATCGCTAACTGAATTTATTCCAAGCCAAAACGCTTTTGCGATGTGGGATAAATTAATCAAAGAATGGGCGGGTTATACCATGTATAATATCATGGGGTATTTATGATGAATTTAGCAAATGTAGATGGTGAAGTCAATTACATCAAGTCCTTTTATACTGATCAGAAAGCAAACCGTTTTTTTAAAGAATTAGAGACTTACATCCAATACGAACAAAGAAATATAACCTTATTCGGTAAACAATTTAAATCTCCTCGTTTAGAAGCGTTTTTCACAAAAGAAAATCAAGTTTACAGCTATTCAGGAACGAAGCTAGAAAGCCACGCATTTACGACAACTTTAAAAGAAATTTGTCAGGACCTCGAAAGGTTTACCAATAGGAATTTCAACTCAGTACTTGTGAATGTTTATCGCAACGGTTCTGATGGAAATGGATGGCACGCAGATGATGAAAAAGAGCTTGGTGAAAACCCCTTCATTGCCTCGTTAAGTTTGGGCGAAACAAGAAAAATTAAATTTAGACATAAGGTGCAAAATCATAAATTCTATATCGAGATGCAGCATGGGAGCTTATTAGTCATGAAAGGAACTTTGCAACATCACTGGAAACATCATATTCCTAAAACGAAAAAAGAAATAGGCAAAAGAATTAATTTGACTTTTAGATCAATTAAGAATTGATCCAAGTTCTATTACTCCTGAGAATTTGTTGGGTTTGATATTCCAAAGTATCCTCTTTTTCTTGATAATTGTATACCCATTTTGCCTCAGGTGGCATGCTCAACAAAATAGACTCTGTTCTTCCCCCGGAATATATCCCAAACTTTGTTCCTCTATCATGTAACAAATTAAACTCAACATAACGGCTCCGTCTTAATAATTGCCAATCTCGTTTCATTTCATCCATTCTTTTTGACTCGGAAATTTGTTCAGCATACAATATTGGAAATAATCGTCCAAGCCCTAAACAAAATTCAAGAATTTGTTCTTTAGTCATATTTTCATTTTCGGACATCTGATCAAAAAAGATTCCCCCTACTCCTCTTGACTCTTTCCTATGACTTAAATAAAAATAATCATCTGCCCATTTTTTATATCGGATATACATAGATGGGTCATATTTATCACATAATTTTTTCAATTTTTGGTGAAAACGAATGGCAAGATCTTCATCGATATAAATAGGTGTCAAATCAATACCTCCTCCAAACCAATATTTATCTTCATCAATTTCAAAATACCGAATATTCATATGAATGATAGGATGTTCGACTTTTCTAGAATGAAGAACAATAGAAACACCTGTAGCAAAAAAAGAATCCCCATCCAATTTTAATTGTTTGGACATTTGACTTGAAACGGCTCCAAAAACTTTTGAGAAAGCCACTCCTCCCTTTTCAATTACAGCTCCTTCTTTTATGGTATTGGTTCGACCTCCGCCTCCTTGATCTCTTGACCATAAGTCAGATTCAAAGAATGAATCCCCATCAAGCTCTTCAAGCTTTTCGCAAACGTAACTTTGTATTTCTTCGAACGAGGATGAAATTTGATTTCTATCCATTATTCAACTATTGAAATGTCCAAGTTATCAAAATTTAATATGTAACCACCCATATTATGATTCAATGGGCTTCCTTCAAAATCGAATCTAAAGTTGTGAACCAATCCCTTCTGTAATGACGTGTCATACAACAAGTGCAATACAATGTTTAACGTTGCATCATAACCAATTCCTGACATCTTTGTCAAATCTGAATTGAATCTACTCCTATACCTTCGGTGAATGCTTTTTGTAGAGGGGTTGTTATAATCCAAATGAGTTCCTACAGAATATCTAAATGGCGTTATATTCTCAATGCTAGATGTATATTTGATTTTTTTAATCCATTGTTCTTTACCATAAATAATAACATCCTCTTTTTCACTAGCGAAACTCAAAACATCTTTGACAATTTCCTCATCTTCGGAAAGCAGAACGTATAAGGTTTTTATGTTTTTTTTATTTGTAAAAAACTTGTAATTCGTAGCGTTAGCCTCAATCAACTTTGTTTTCGCATTAATGTTATAATACACTTCTAAAAACTTATTTTGATTGACTAATTCCAAGGAATCACTTGTTTTGATAAAAACCAATTGACATGAATCTACATTCGAAAGGTGTTTGGCCAAAATATATTGTTTTGCTCGACCTTCTGGCTCCATAAAAAAATCATTTTCTCTATAATCATGCAGCTTATTGAGGCTTTTGAGTGGATAAACAATTTTCATTGTTTTATCTGATGACCATTCTTTTAGTTTTTTTGCTTTTTTATAATTGAATGGGGCAAAAATCAAATCTGAATTTACAAGTTCTTCTCTTTTTAAAAGACTATCAAATGGATTGATTTGTGATTCATAGTCATAAAAGTAAAAGTCACACTTTACACCGTGATTTTTTAATGAATCAATTGCCAACAATGCCCCCATGTAATAATCTACGGCGAATCTTCTGATGTTGCGAACATCAACAGTATCTAGGTTAAAAGGTAAAAAGACGACTACATTTCGATGAATTGAATCATTTTCAAGATACGAAACACTATCTAAAACCATTTCGGTGACTTCACCCAATGTATCTTGATCTTCTCGTTCTTTTACTTCAAGTTCTTTTTTCAATGGAATAATGAGTACTTGACCTTCACTCAATACATTCGAACTTAATTTATTTCGATTGGACAATGTATCAATCGAAACCATAAATCTTCTTGAAATAGAATATAGTGTCTCGCCCGAATGAACAACATATTGAACAAGAGAATCTTCAAACTCAGAAGAAGTGTTTTCAATATTAGAATGGGTACTAAAAGGATTATCATTAGAGGATTCTAACTTGATGGGACGAATAATGTTTTTAATTATAATTTCTTGACCTTTTTGAAGACCTTCTTTAACATTGGGATTGTAAGCAACAATTGTATCAATAGGTTTAGAATATCTGTTCGAAATCCCATATAAAGTTTCACGATGCCGCACAATATGAATGAGGTCGTCATATTTTACAGGAATCCAGATCAACTGTCCGATTTTTAGTCCTTCTGAAAGTTCAGGATTATTCTCTTTTAATTGATCAATTGACGTTTCGTAAGTAACCGAAATGCTGTAAAGGGAATTGTTGGATTCAACTTTATGCATATAATACATTTCTCCTTCTTTTTCACCAATGCTTGCATATTTCTGCTCAAAAGAGAAAAAAGCCAAACAAACAAAAAACACAATTAATATCGATTTCATACTATTCCCATTCTATTGTAGCAGGGGGTTTAGAGCTTATATCGTAAGTTACCCTATTGATCCCTTTAACTTGATTAATGATCCTATTAGATATTAAAGCTAAAAAATCATACGGTAAATGACACCAATCGGCAGTCATTCCATCCGTAGAATACACAGCCCTGAGGGCGACGGCATTTTCATAAGTTCTTTCATCACCCATTACACCAACCGATTGAATGGGTAGAAAAATAGCTCCAGCCTGCCAAACCTCATCATATAAACCATGTTCTTTTAATCCTTCAATAAAAATATAATCAACCTCTTGCAAAATGCGTACCTTTTCTTTTGTCACATCTCCCAAAATACGAATACCTAAGCCTGGACCGGGAAAAGGATGTCTGCCTAAAATCTTAGAATCAATTTCCAATGATTTCCCAATACGTCTCACCTCATCTTTAAAAAGTTGTTTTAAAGGCTCTACAACCTTTAGCATCATATAATCGGGTAAGCCTCCCACATTGTGATGAGATTTTATGGTTTGAGAAGGTCCTCCTGTAGCAGAAATAGATTCGATGACATCGGGATAAATAGTTCCCTGACCTAACCAACGTGCATCCTGTATTTTTTTTGATTCTTCCTCAAATACATCAATAAACACTTTTCCTATAGCCTTTCGTTTAAGTTCGGGATCGGCAACACCGTTCAAAGCATCATAAAATCTTTCTGCAGCATCTACACCTACTACATTCAATCCCATGCCTTTATAGGAATCAAGAACTGATTCGTACTCATTTTTTCTTAATAAACCATTATCAACAAATATACAATGCAGTTGAGTACCAATGGATCTATGAAGAAGGACAGCTGCTACAGAGGAATCAACTCCTCCAGAAAGGCCTAAGATCACTTTATCTTCTCCAATTTGATTTTTTAAATTATCACAGGTTTCATTTACAAAAGAATGGGGTGTCCAATCACCTTGGCATCCACAGATGTCAACCATAAAGTTTTTTAACAAAATCTTTCCTTCCGTGGAATGATATACCTCAGGGTGAAATTGAACACCATAGGTCTGTTCTCCATTTATGGAGTATCCTGCCACCTCAACATCTTCAGTTGAAGCAAAAACTGAATAGTTTTCAGGAATACTTTTAATGGTATCACCATGAGACATCCAAACTTGTGATCCTGAAGTCATTCCCTTGGAAATGGTTTCATTAGCATTTATTTTTGAGATTAATGCCCTACCATATTCACGAGTACTTGAAGGCAATACTTCTCCCCCAAAGTTGTGAGATAGAAATTGTGCACCAAAACAAATCCCTAAAAGAGGTAATTTTCCTTTTATTTTTGATAAATCTGGATGAGGTGATTTATTATCTAATACCGAAAATGGACTTCCTGATAATATAACCCCAACCACTAAAGCGTCCAACTCTGGAATTTTATTCCATGGATGTATTTCGCAATATACATTAAGCTCCCTAATCCTTCTGGCAATCAATTGGGTGTATTGAGACCCAAAATCAAGAATAATAATTTTTTGATGCATGGAACAAAGATAATTCTTATAACCATTAGGTACTTTAAAACTTCAATAATAATTCATAATTTTTATTCACCAGAAGCAAGAAAAATGGAAGTTTTGCCCATTTTTCACATTGCTAGGTAGAACGCTTCCTATCATCCTTTAATTTGTTTAAATTTGCAATCCATAAATTCCTAATAATATGATTGGAAATCTCTTAAAAAAAATTATCGGTGATAAAAACACCAAAGATCAATCTACGTATCAACCATTTGTAGAATCAGTAAATGCTGTATACCCAGAAATACAAAGCCTAACAGATAACGAATTACGCTCACAAACAAATATTTTTATTCAGAAAATACAAGAAGATAAATCTTCATTGGAAGATCAACTTGCTGAGCTCAAAGAGGAAGCAGAAAACACAGGACTTTCAATTCAAGATAAAACAGCAATTTTTGAAAGAGTTGAAAAACTAGAAAAAGAGGTTGATGAAAGAATAGAAGAAACCCTCTTAGAAATTTTACCTCAGGCCTTTTCTGTTATCAAAGAGACCGCATATCGATGGGCAAACAATGGGAAACTGGTTGTTGACGCACAAGATTTTGACAAGGATCTTGCTGCTTCAAAAGACGGGATAATAATTGAGGGTGATAAAGCCATTTGGTCAAACGAATGGACTGCCGCAGGCAATCATGTGAAATGGAACATGGTTCATTATGATGTTCAATTAATGGGTGGAGCCGTATTACACAAAGGAAATATTGCAGAAATGCAAACTGGAGAAGGAAAAACCTTGGTTGCAACGCTTCCTGTATACATGAATGCTTTAGCCAAAAAAGGAGCCCACATTGTAACAGTAAATGATTATTTGGCCAAAAGAGATTCAGAATGGATGGGTCCTTTGTACCAATTTCATGGTTTATCGGTCGATTGTATAGACAAACACAAGCCCAATTCGAAAGAAAGAAGAGCGGCATATATGGCCGACATCACTTTTGGAACGAATAATGAATTTGGATTCGATTATTTGAGAGATAATATGGCGGGTCATGTAGATGATCTCGTTCAAAGAAAACATCACTTTGCCATTGTAGATGAGGTTGATTCTGTTTTGATTGATGATGCAAGAACACCATTAATCATCTCTGGACCTACACCAAAAGGCGATGAGCATGAATTCCATATTCTCAAACCAAGAATTGAAAGAGTAGTTCAAGCACAAAAACAATATGTTCAACAATGTTTAACTGAGGCAAAGGAAAATCTAACCGTCATAAACGACTCTTCTGGAGATAAAAATGAAGCCAAGAAAAAACTCGAAGAAGGTGGTATAGCATTACTTCGTGCTTTTAGGGGATTGCCTAAAAATAAAGCACTGATTAAATATCTTTCTGAACCAGGGATTAAAGTTCATCTTCAAAAAACAGAAAATTTTTATATGCAAGAGCAGGGCAAGCATATGAAAAAAATTGATGTTGAGCTCTTTTTCACCATTGATGAAAAAAACAATTCGATTCAGCTTACTGATAAAGGTATTGACCTCGTTTCAGGTAATGAAGAAAGAGACTTCTTTATTATGCCAGATATTGGAGCAGAGATTGCTAAACTTGAAAATAACAATTTAGATCAAGAAACACTCATTGAACAAAAAGATGCATTAATCAGAGATTATTCAATAAAATCTGAAAGAATTCATTCTATCAATCAGTTGTTAAAAGCCTATACCTTATTCGAAAAAGAAGTTGAATATGTGGTGATGGATAGTAAAGTGAAAATTGTTGATGAATCGACAGGTCGTATTTTGGATGGGAGAAGATATTCAGATGGTTTGCACCAAGCTATTGAAGCAAAAGAAGATGTGAATGTAGAGGCAGCTACACAGACCTATGCTACAGTAACTTTGCAGAACTATTTCAGAATGTATCACAAGCTTTCGGGAATGACGGGTACAGCTGAAACTGAAGCAAAAGAGTTTTGGGACATCTATGAGCTAGATGTTGTTGTGGTCCCTACGAACAAACCCGTGATCAGAAAAGACGAAGATGATTGGGTATTTAAAACGGCTAGAGAAAAATACAATGCGGTAACCCTAGAAGTTGAGAAATTAATTGAAGCAGGAAGACCCGTGCTTGTGGGTACGACAACTGTTGAGATCTCCGAGCTTCTGAGCCGAATGCTTCAAATGAAAAACATCAAGCATCAAGTACTTAACGCCAAATACCATCAAAAAGAGGCAGAAATTGTAGCCAACGCTGGATTGGCTGGAGCAGTTACCATAGCCACCAATATGGCGGGTCGTGGAACTGACATTAAGCTAGGTGAAGGTGTAATAAATGCAGGTGGGTTGGCGATTATTGGAACCGAACGACACGATTCGCGACGGGTTGATAGACAGCTTCGTGGTCGATCCGGAAGACAAGGAGACCCAGGTTCTTCAAGGTTTTTCGTGTCGTTAGAAGACGATTTAATGAGAAAATTCGGTTCTGAAAGAATTGCAAAAGTGATGGACAGAATGGGACTTAAGGAAGGAGAAGTTATCTCTGCAGGACTCGTCTCAAAATCCATTGAAAGAGCCCAGAAGAAGGTTGAGGAAAATAACTTTGGTGT
>JGI20160J14292_10002823_pt1 | contig 13553 bp, 3 predicted proteins | sample COG_10_FD_14292 | JGI IMG/M metagenome (IMG submission 14292) | reverse complement strand
AGTGGGCACTGGGTTTACACCATCTATAAGAGGAGCTGCTGACGGTTATCTTGAGGATGCGATATATCCTATTATTGCGACTGTTTATCAGCAAACCACCGTAAGATTTCCGGGCTGGGCGCAGCTATTATTTCCTGGTTTAGAGGTGTTTTCTGTAGGAGATGCTTATGGAGTGCAGGACCCTCTCGCACCTAGGTACATACCATTAGGTACGTATATAGTTTCAGTAACAGTAGTAACGGTTGGAAGTGATGAATTCACTGACGTGGTTTTTAATCAACCTATTAATGTTATTGCAGACGGCGGTATGAGCTTTATAAGACCAGCAACTTTAAACGTTAATGTACAAATACCAGTAGTAAATGGCACTGACGTTCAAATAGTAGACGAATCTCAACTTTGGGACGATTGTCCTTTGCCTGTGTTTATACCAACCCCCGGTGGTGAAGGACAGTCTTTATCAGACCCTGCTAATAATCCAAATTTTAACAATAACCAACCAACAGAGGTAGAAGATTTAGGTATTTTGCTTACAGCTGTAAATGGAGCAGGTTGGGATAGCACAACCTCAAGCTTCGGCAATATAAACTCCTGGAAAGATGTAACTTTTGAAATAACCAGTCAAACTTACGGGAACAACATAGAGGTGGATTACTTTGCGTTAGATTTTGACAATCAATCATACAATGAGCAAAGACAAGCTACTATACCTTTACTAAACGCAGGTTACCAAGACCCTCAAATGCCTGCTCAATTATATACTGTAAACTATAGAGTTTCTGATCCTGAAGATTTTATTGATTGCTCTATACTGATAAATCTAGGAACTCAAGTTTCAGAAATACAAGAATGGCAAATAACCGCTACTTCTTCAAGCAACTGCCTTGGAGCTGCAACAGGAGCTTCTGACAATTACGTAGGTAATGTTGTAACAATGAAAATGCTAAGACCAGGAGGTGGAGGTCTTAACTGGTTTGGCGGACCAGACGGTGATGGTACTAACGGTTATTATGCGTTTATTAGAAACAACGACTCTGCAGGAGATTTTCCTTCTTGGAATGCTTTAGTCCAAACAGCGGCAAGTGGTAATATAGTAATTAATGGCCCTTTAATTCAACAACCTTGTGGATGGGTGGGTCCAGTCCAAGGTCTTTTTGATTCTACTTTTGGTGGTATTGGATATAACTTAAATCCAGGTTTATTGAGTAGGTTAGGTTACATGGGCCTTTGTCTTGAGGGTGATCAATGTTTTGCACAACTAGGTCCAGAACGATGGACTTGGGAGTTAATATCTGGATTCAACACTAACACCCCTATGCAGCCACCTATAGAGAACTACACATTTAGTTTCCAAAATCAATAGTAATTTAAATAAAAAATAAGTGATAATTAAATATGGCAGCATCAGTAGAAATTAAATACTTTAACACTTTTATCCTTAAAAAGACCAATAGTGATGACGAGCCTATATGGAACGGCTCTTTTGGTATACCTCAAGATCTTGGTGGTTACCCTGTTGTTTCCCCATTAACAGGCGGCAGCAATTGGGCTATAGAAGAGTCTAGAATCAGAGGAGGTTACAATAATACAACCGTGGACTTTGGAGTAAAAGCTTATATAGTAGATGAATCTAATAGTGGAAACTACAGAAAAAGCTCTTTAATATACTCTGGTATATTTAACTCAAGAACTGGTATCAACCAAACAAACGTTTTCTCAATAGGAGAAGATATAACTAAAACTGCTGATCCTTCTAACGCGTCTATACAAAGACTATATGCTGAAGATACTAATTTAGTTATATTCCAAGAAAACAAAGTGTCTAGAGCATTGATAGATAAAGATGCTATATATGCTGCTGAGGGTGGTGGAACAGTAACTTCTAGCAATTTAGTTATAGGTGTTATACAACCTTTTGCAGGAGAATACGGCATAAGTAAAAACCCAGAAAGCTTTGCTGTTTATGGGTATAGAAAATACTTTTCAGACGCAAATAACAATGCGATACTTAGATTATCTAGAAGTGGTATAGACGAAATATCATCTTACGGTATGAGAGATTACTTTAGAGACGAAATAAACACTATTGGATCTAGCGGTAAAATAATAGGTGGTTACGATGTTCATAATGATCAATACGTTGTTTCAACTCAAATCACTAGCGCTAGAGGAAATCGAGAAATACCTACTTCAGTTTCTTTTGACGAACAAGCTAAAGGATGGGTTAGTTTCTTTTCTTTTTACAGCACGGTAAACGGCGTAATTTCTAAGCCTGATCAAATGTTTAGTTTAAAAAATAAATTTTACACTGTAAAGAACGGTGGTATTTGGCAGCACTATTCAAGCAATGTAAAAAGAGGTAATTTCTACGGAGTTGATTACACAAGTGAAGTTTCAGTTATTTTTAACCCTAAACCTGATAGATCTAAAACATTTAAAACAGTTAGTTATGAAGGCGCTAATGGTTGGATGGTTAAATCTTTGTTTTCTGACGAAACAGGCGTTGATAGTCAACCAAATCTTGCTACAATATCTAATATAGATGAGTCTAGTAAAATATATAGCTACTACGAAGGAGAGTACGTGAGCGCAACGACAACTGTAACAATAGCAAATACCGTAACAGGTAGTACAGTGCTTGTTAATAGCAGCGATACTATAGCTGTTGGGTCTTCGGTTACTAGTAGCTCATTAATAATACCAGCTAATACAACTGTAACTAGTCAAGTTTCAGTTCGAGGATTTGTGTCAGCAGATGCAGTAAACACAAACACAGTAACACTTACAAATTGCAACTTTCCAGTACCAGTTGGAACTAGAATATTAGCTCCAAATGTATCAACTGGAACAACTGTTGTTTCTTATGATCCTGCTACAGGCGTGCTGGTTGCTTCTCAAATTCTACCCGTAAACACAGGTAATATTGTTGTTTTTGCTGGACTTGTATCTGTTACATTAAACAATCCAGTACCATTTGTAATAAATCAAAGTATTACGTTTTCTGTAATAGCTAATAGAGCAAATTATTTAACAGTATTTTCAACTCAATACCCTGCTTACGATAAGCAAAGAGCAGGTTTTTGCAGAAAAGAAAACTCATACGTTGCAAACATAGTTAACAACAGCGCTGGGGCTGCAGGAGAAATAATTTATGGAGACTCAATGATGGGTATAAAAGGTTTTTACGCAGTCACTACTTTTTCAACAGACACAACTACCGACGTTGGTGGAGAGAAACAATTATTTATGGTTTCATCTGAATTCACTGGCAATAACGGTTATTAATAAAAAACAATGTATATTAAAAATATAAAATTATGGCGTTAGGAGCAATTATTGGGGGTATTGGCAGTATAGCCACTAGCGTCATAGCAGGTAAAGCTGCTAGAGAAGAGCAGCGAAGAGCTGCTAAGGAAAAAAAGCGCTTAGAAGAAAAAATGGCTCAATTAGAGAAAGACAGGCAAGATATAATAAATCCCTATGCTGGCATTCAAGATTTATCAAGCATGATAACTAATCCCTTTGCTAATTTATCTGTTGCCACAGGAGCGGCTGAAATGAAAATAGAGCAAGCGGATATATCTTTAGCTAACACTTTAGATACCATGAGAGCAACTGGAGCAAGCGCTGGTGGTGCCACTGCTTTAGCTCAAGAGGCCTTAAGATCTAAGAAAGACGTAGCTAATAGCATAGAGTTACAAGAAAAATCAAACGAAGATAAGAGAGCTAGAGGCGAAGAAAAACAACAAGCAGCTTTAACAGCGGAGCAACAAAGATTACAAAACGCTGACGTTAAAGGTAGAGGGTTTGTATATAGCGAAACAGAAAAAAGAGAAATGGGTCAATTAGATAGAACCGCTGGGCTTCTTGAAATGGCAACAGGGGTTGAGGCTCAAGCTAAAGCCGATGCTCTTAGCGCAAAACTTGGTGCGGTTGGTGGAATCACTGACACTCTCGGTGGAGTTGCTGGTATGATATAATAAATAAAAAATGGAAAACAAAAACTTATTTCAAAATATCGCTTTACAGCAGTTTAATCAAAGTAACGCTATTGCTTATAATAAATACTTTACATCTAAAGTAAGCGACTACAACTTTCAATTACTAGACAACGCATATAGGAACGCTGGTAAAACATACGCTAAGTTAAAAATAGCTATAGAAACAAATAACTGCGTTTCAAAAGATTGCTCTTTAGAATTAGCAGGAATAAAAAACTTAGAAGAAGCACCTAGAACTTCTTTAAATTTTATAGCTTCAATTATAGCGGAGTTTAATGTAACAGAGGAGCCTAATTTTGATCCTAACAACAACTACGCTTACACTGCGGCTAATAGTCTAATGACGTCTAAGCCTGGTTTTTCTAAAACAGATGGGTATTCTGCTTACTTAGACTTACTACCAGATGGTTCTCAGCAAATTTCTTTTATGGGACCTGCTTTTGAAGCTCCTCTAGTAATAAACAACACAGCGCTTGACGCGTTGCTAGAATCTGGAACTTCTTTAGTTGTTTCAACACCAGATATAAATAAAGACATGCTTTCACTTATGGCAGAGGTTGGTTTGTTTTTACAAGAAATGATAGGTGAAAATGGAGAATTAAAAGCAAACGCTAAAATTAGTGAAGAGTTTATAATGATGAATCCAGACGGTTCTTTTGATTATGAGATTGTAGACATTGGCAATGGTAAAGGCAGAAATGTACTTAAGTATGACCTAAAGAAAATAGAGCAAAAAGCAAAACCATTTATCAACGCTGAGGTTGCTGGTTTAATGAGCTCAGAGCAGGACGTGGTTGCTGCTTGGAACGTTTATATATCTAAGAGCACAAGTGTTGAAGAGGACGCTCAGATGGCTCAGAACGCTAACGCTGGAGCATCAAGCTGGAGCTATGAATTAGATCTACCATTACAACAAGACAAGAAAGTTTTATTTGAAACAAAATACAAAGAATACTTTATGAATAATTATCTAAATGAGTTTACTAAAAACCAATTACCAACGGTTAAGGAAGATGCAGCAGTGTTTGATTTAGCGGAAGCTAAAAAAGCAAAGGCTCAGAAATTTTTAGATGATAACGACTTAAATTAAATTAAATGAACAAATTACAAGAATACACAGCATCTATTCCAGATTCAAACCCTAATAAAGCCGAGCTTATTAGACAATGGAAAATAGAAAAGAAATGGGGTCAGCAAGAAGTTGAAGAAGTAATTGAAACTCCTGTTGAAGAAGTAAAGACAAACGGTGCTGCGGAAACAGATGCGGCTGTAGTACCGACGCCGGAAGCATCCGAGAGTTTAGATTCTGGGGATTTAGGTTCAAGTACAGCATCGAAAGATGAGTATCCTATAAACCTTCCATCAATTCAAGGATTAAGCACTAAAACCGGCGGTTTTGGTACTTCAGAGTTTTATGATGAGGTTTTTAACAATATTGCTTTAAATAAATACGAAGAAAAAAAAGAGCAGTATGAAAAAGAGTTAAAGAAAAATAATAAAATAAAGAAAAGTCAAGAAAAAGGTATTGATTTGCTTGAGAGCGGAGAAGTTAATTTTGCAAGTAGAGTTGTAATTCCAAGGGGAGAGTTTGGCTACGATGAGTATACAATAGCGCAGGTTGATGAAAGTATTAAAAACAAAGAAAAAGGTTTTGAAAACGTTGTAGACGTGCAGGATTATGTTTCAAAAGTTCCTGGAGCAGAAATAATTACGTATACAGAAAACATGGACTTTGAAGGGGCTTATGGGACTTTAGATGAAATTGATATTCAAAAATATAATCCCTCTGAGTTAAACAAAGTTATGCAAAACTCTGTTTGGGCAGAAGATCCAAACAACCAGCAAACGTTAAATAATAATTTAAATAAACTTGGAGAAGATTACTTTTTTACAGCTGAAATAGAAAAAGACGCTGATAAAAATAGAGATGATGGATCAAAAGCTATTAATATACAAAACACTCAAGCATATAGAACTAGTTACCTAGGAAATCAAGCTTCTATAGAGTATCCAGGTATTACTGTTGATAGTATTTTAGAATCTGGAAAAAGCTTTTTAACAGAAAAAGAGCTAGAATTTACTAAACTATCTATAGAAGAACAAAATAAAATTGCTGAAAAAGAAAACTATGGCGAAGCTTTGTTTTTTGGGGATAATTTAATAAATTTAGACTTAGATAATGTGCCTGAAGCACAGTTGGAATTGTTTGAAAAATCTAATGAATTAGCTGCAACAACTGAAGTTGATGTTTTAAAAGATAATTTAAGTAAAGATTATTTTAAATTAGTTGGTTTAGCTAAAGAAATATATAACTGGGATTTAAACTCAAGTGGAGCTGGTAATGATCCTTTGTATTTTACTGAAAAATTTGCAAATAAAAAAGGTTTTGAGTGGACTAATGATATACGAAGAACAGTTAAAGAAATTGCAACCACTGGTAAACTACCTAAGGATTTAAGTGATCTAGACGTTAGATTTATGAGCGATTCCGACGGTCACCCCTTAATAAAAGCGTTTAATAACGTGTTAAATGACTACAAGACTGTAAATAGAGCTATATTATTAAATAGAGACCCTCTAACTACTGAGCAAGATGGATTCTTTAGTTCTTTTGCTAAAGGAACTGGCAAAATGCTAGGTCTTGATTCTGATACTAATTTTGAAAAACAAGAAGATTTTTTAAGATGGTCTCAAGCAAATGGATTTACAGCTAGCAAGTCAGCTGTAGATAATGATTTGTTTGTAAAATTGCCAAATAATACTTTTGGTTTAGAGCAGAGCTTTGCTGGAGAGTTTGGCGCCGGTACTCCCGAGTTGTTAAAATGGATGGGAGAAATATATTTATTTACTAGAGGAAGTGGTAATGTTGTAGGTAAGTCACAAAAATGGCTGAATAAGGCTGCTGAAGGCTCAAAAAGGTTAGCTAAAATACCTTATGCTTTACCCGCTTTCAAAGGAGCTACAAGCGTACTTGCTCAATCAGCTAACTTTACTGGAGGAACCTTAGTGTCGCAGTATGCAGGCGGAGAGTTTGATTTACAAGAGCTCCAAAGCTCAGCTGGGTTTGGAGCTTCTTTGGCTACCGGGCATGTTGCATATGATCCTTTTGTTGCATATTTACGTAAATCAAAATTTGGTAAATTCTTTTCACCAGCTGTAGATAGATTAACTAAATACGCACCAAACACATATAATAGAGTAAGTAGGTCAATTGGTGGAGGTTTTACAGGTGCTACCACATATCAACTTGGAGGAGTGATTAGTCAAGGTGGTTTAAGAGATTCTGAAGGAAATATTACTGTTTCACTTAGAACGCAAGCATTGGAAACTGTAAAAATGATAACAGCTGGGGTTTTTACAAAAGCAATTCCAAATTTTCAAACAATTAAAAAAGAGTTTAAAAGCGATATAATAAACGCTCGTAATTCTGGTAGATTAGATTTAGAATCAAAAAACTCTGCAGCTGCTTTAGGTCTTGATAAAGATTCTGTAACAGATGTAAATGAAAACTCTTTAGACAATTTAAATAATGCTTTTAATAAGAAAGTAGATAACTTGCTAAAAAGAAAAAGAAATGGCGATATAACCAAAGAACAAGCAGACATTGAGTTTAAAGAGTTAAAAAACAATTATAGAGTAATAGACACTCAGATAGCTGTAAACGCTGCTTATAAAATGATTAAAGCTGAGGAAGCTTCTGGTAATGCTCCAAAACAATCTGAATTCTACACTGTGTCTGGAAAAATAAAAAGCGGTGAGAAACTTAATGAAAGAGACGGAGAGGTTTTATCTTACTATGGATTAGACGGTGTTGGAATGCTTTACAAAAGATTAGGCATTCAAAAAAACAGCGCTAATGATCAGTACTTGCAAAGCTTGATTATGAACGAATCTTTAATAGATGCTCAATTAAATGGTAAATCATTTATATTAACACCTTACGGTTTGCAACCTATAAATCCTACAGAGTTTGTAACGCCTAAGGGTTCAAAAGCACGAGCTAACACGAGAGAGTTTCTTAGAAAACGATTAGAATTAGATATTCAAATATCTAGACTAAAAAGCTTAGATACAAAAAACCTATCTGAATCTGAACTTTTAAGACATAAAGACTCTATAGCTAAAAAACAAGAAGAGCTTAAAGAGTATGTAGAAGGTGGAAAGTTATATGACAATACTCAATCTGAAATACAGGGCGCTGCAATAACTGCTTATGAAAAAGATTTAAAGCAGGTAGATCCTTCTAAAGGCCAGGTTATAGAGGAATCAACGCCTGACAGTTTTCAAAAACGATATGATGAATCTGGTTTTGCTAAGAAAGATGTAAAGCAGACTATAGCTTTTACAGACAAAGAAGGTAATAAAGTTATAAATAGAGAGTTTGCACTAGAGGTTAGAGACTTTACGCCTTTAACTCACGAAATACCGCACTCTATTCTTAAGGACTCTTTTAAAGATGCAGAGGGTAATGTGACTGCGGAGGGTATAGAAATGATAGATGGTGTTTTATCTAAATTAACGCCAGTTCAAACAAAGACCTTAAAGCAGGAGTTAGCTAGTAGATACAATATCGATCCAGAAAGCAAAGAGCTTTGGTATGAAGAGAACATAACTGTTCTTGCTGAGCTAATGAAAAGAGGTGAGATCACTTTTACAAAGAGTCTAGGAGAAGGTCTAGCTGGTCTTGTGCCTGCTTTCAAAAAGCTACTACCTAATATAGAGGTTGACGCGGAAACTGGTAAAGGTATTTTTGAAATGCTAAAAGCTCAAGATTTAAGTAGAGTTAATATTACTGAAACTGAAACTAAGGATAAATCTGAAACAAAAGCCGCTAAGCTTTCAAAAGCTAAAGAGTCAGAAACCGTTTTACAAGCTATTGATAACTTAATACCTAGTAATCTTAAAACAAAAATAGAATTTGACAAGTGGGCTCAAAGTGAAAAAGGTGGCAAAATAATAGCTGACGCATTACAACCTGGCGGCGCTATGAATAACTATATACGATCAAGAGGTACTCGTGAAGAAAGCGATAAAATGCTTGACGATGTATTATTTAGAGTTTATAATTTTAATCCTGAAGCAAAAAGAAAAGATGGAAGCCCGGTTGGGCCAGAGGCCTTTGGTGAAAAAATATTCGCTGATACAGCTTGGGCTAAAGTTACCGCTAGAACAAAATTGTTTGAAGAAGGTGAAAAGAAAAAATTAGAAAAAAGACAAGACGATAGTACACTACAGTTAATTGACGAATCAACTAGCCCTTCAAAAAAAGCAGGCGATAAGTTAGCTAAAAAGCCTAGCGAAACAATTAAATATAAGAGTGAAGCTTTAGAAAATTTAGGTATAACTAAAAAAGAAGGCGAAACAGATAAGGATGCTATTGAAAAGAAAATATCTGAAGTTATTACTAAAGCCTACGAAGGCAAAGACATAACCAGGTTTAAACAAACAGCTAACATACCAGAAGCTGTAGCTAAGTTATATGCAGACATGTTTGGTATTACAACCGCAGCAGGTATTAAAGCTTTACGTGTAAAAGCTCAAAATATTCCAAAAGGTGATTCTAGCGGTATTACAAGAGCTAGACAGTTTTTAATTGATAACGCAGCTGCTGACTTTGCAAGAATTCCTAGAACAAAAGATGACTTTGTAAAAGCTGGAAGAGCAGGTGGTACGGGAGTTTATCAAACAAAACTTGGAAAAGCTCTTTACAGTGAAAATGGAAAGCTAACTGGTTCTTTAAAAGATTACATAGATATAATTTCAGGTAAAAATGTAACTGTTAATGGTATAGAGTTTAATGCTTTAGTAAAAGGTAAAAAATTACCTATATATAGAGATGCTCAACACATTAAGGCAGCTTTAGATTTCCATATTAGAAATAGAGTTCTTGAAACCTTAGAACCAGTTCAAGGTAAAAGAATACAAATGGGTGCTAAGTTTAGTGAGCCAAAAAAGACCATTCCAACAGCTATTGAAAAAGAGTTAGAAAAACTAGGTATGTCTTCTTTAAAGACAGGGGAAGAAGGTAGACTTGAGCAAGAAAGATTTATAATTGAAGACTTAGCCCCTGTAATGGGTCAAGCTACTTTTCAATTTGTTGCAAATAAGGTTTTAGCAAATGCTGGGGTTAGAGGAATTGCTTATGATAGAAATGGTAATCTTTCTAAGAATGGAGTTGTTGCGAAAGGGTACAACTATATAGACAGTGTTGAGAAACTTGAATTGCTATATGGTCCAAAATCTAAAAACCCTAATCCAAGAATCGTAAAAGAAACAAAGGCTTTAATTGAATCAGGAGTTTTAGCGGAGTTATCTAAATTAAAAGAAAAGCTTAAAGATATAACAACTGAATCAAAAAGATCTAAAGAAGATGTTAGATTAATTGAATTAGCTCTTGCAGATCAAAATAGATCTAAGATAGATAAAAACGAAAAAAATAGAAACGATATAAATAAAGGTAAAGATTTAATATTTGATATATTTAAAGATTTATATGATAGCTCTAAAGGTAAAAATTTACCAGCTATATTGAGCTTAGTTTATCATTATAACTCTAATAGCAATCCTTTTAGAAATTTAGCGACTGTTGAATTTTTAGAGAAAGGTCTTAATGTTAAAGACAAACAAATACGAGAAGAGCATGTATTAGCTTACTCTAATTTTGTTAAAGAATTTGTTACAAGTATTTCTAAAAGCAAAAAAGAATGGTCAGAGTTTAAGGAGTGGGCTAAAGAAAATTATTATCAAGAAGCAATAAGCGAAGAGCAGAGATTGATTCTTGATCAAAAAACAATATCTGTAGATAGATTTTTAGGCACCGCTTTAGACCCTTATTCTCCTAAAGCTGGTTTACACCCACTGCAAGTAAAACTTGGAATGCAAAATGTTGATATAAACATTAGAAAATATAATGAATATTTTACAGCTAATCCAAACTTGCTAGGTAAAAGAGGAGTTACAGATGCCGTTCGCTATAACGTTGAAGTAGACGCTAAATATGATAGAAATTTAACTGTTGTTTCAGAACAAGGTAGATTAATATATTTACAAATACTAACTAAAGCAGGTGTGTTAAAAGGTTCTGAAGCTGTTGATGCTAAAAAAGCTAGGCAACTAATGGATCAATATTTAAAATTAGCTAATGGCCAAACTAAAGCAGCTAAACAAATAAACAATGAAAGATTACCCAGTATCATAAAGTATGATAGAGAAATTTCAGTTCAAGAAGGCGTTAATGCTTTAGAAAAAACCGACAAAGCTTTAGCTAATGGTAGAAAATTAAATGCTCCTGTTAAAAAAATTAGAGTATTAGATTTTGACGAAACCGTTGGAGTGACCAAGAGTAACGTACTTTACACAATGCCTGATGGCAAAACAGGTAAAATAGACCCTGCTACATTTGCTAAAAAGGCCGGTGAAATGGAAGCCAAAGGGGCTGAGTGGGATTTCTCTGAGTTTAGCAAAGTGATGGAAGGTAAAAAAGGACCTTTGTTTGAAGTAATGAAAACCATCTTCGATAAACGTGGTGGAAAAGATTTGTTTATATTAACCGCTAGACCTTCCGATGCAGCTGGTCCTATTAAAGAGTTTTTAGAAAGTCTAGGTGTTAACATACCTATAGAAAATATAACTGGGCTAGGCGATGGCACTCCACAAGCTAAAGCTGGTTGGATTGTGGGTAAAGCAGCTGAGGGTTATAACGATTTTTATTTTGCAGACGATCATATAGGGAACGTTAAAGCTGTTAAAGAAGTACTTAGCCAGCTTGACGTTAAATCAAAAGTTCAACAAGCTAAGTTTAGTAAAGCTAAAACCTTTGATACTATTGTGAACGATATGATTAAAGATTCTGCTGGCATAGAAACATACAAAGAATATTCAGCGGCTAGAGCTAAAACACTTGGAGCAAATAAAGGAAAATTTAACTTCCTTATACCTGCAAGTGCTGAGGATTTTACAGGGTTATTGTATAAAATGCTAGGCAAGGGCAAGAAAGGTGATGCTCAAATGGCGTTTCTTAAAACTAATCTATTAGATACCTACGACAGAGCTGAATCGTCTGTAACACAAGCTAAAATAGCTGCGGCAAATGATTTTAAAGCTTTAAAAACAAACTTAAAAACTTTACCTACTAGCTTAAGCAAGCCCACAGGGGTTGGAGGATTTACGTTTTCACACGCTGTACGAACAGCTATATGGACAGCTCAAGGCATGGAAGTGCCGGGATTATCTAAAAGAGACGTTAAAGAATTAAACGATTTTGTAAATAATAATGCAGAGTTGAAGGTGTTTACTAATGAGTTAATTAAAATACAAAAAGGTAAACCTTATCCAAAACCAGGCAAAGACTGGCTAGGTGGTAATATTACTAGTGATATCATAAATGATATTAACAAAGTTAACAGAGCCGAATACCAGCAAGAGTGGAGAGAGAATGTAGACATTATATTCTCTGAAACTAATATGAACAAAATGGAAGCTGCGTATGGAACTAGATGGCGTAATGCTATGGAGGATTCTCTTCGTAGAATGAAGTCAGGTAGTAACAGGCCACCGGGAGGCAATAGAGCCACAGACGGCATACTAGATTGGTTAAACAACTCTGTTGGTGCTGTAATGTTTCTTAATACACGTTCCGCGTTATTACAGACCATCTCTGCGGTAAACTTCATAAACTGGGGTGATAATAATATAGCGAAAGCAGGTGCCGCGTTTGCAAATCAAAAACAATACTGGAAAGACTACATGACTCTTATGAACTCTGACTACTTAGTTGAACGTAGAAACGGTCTTAAGATTAACGTAAGTGAATCTGAGCTTGCAGATGCTGTGAGAGATTCAGGTAACAAACCTAAAGCAGCTATAGCGTTTTTACTTAGTAAAGGTTTTGTAATGACTAGATTTGCGGATAGTTTTGCTATCGCCTCTGGCGGATCTACCTTCTACAGAAATAGAATAAAAGCTTTAGTAGCTAAAGGCATGGAGCAGAAGGCAGCGGAAGCACAAGCTTTTGAGGATTTTAGACAGATAGCAGAAGATAGTCAGCAGTCTAGTAATCCAAATAAAATTAGCATGCAACAAGCATCACCCGCCGGGCGTCCTATACTAGCTTGGGCAAATACACCAATGCAGTATGCTCGTATACAAAAAAGAGCTGCTCAAGATCTTATAAATGGTCGTGGTGATTGGAAAACAAATGTATCTAAGATAGTTTACTACGGTGCTNTTCAGAATTTAATATTTAATTCCTTACAGCAAGCGGTGTTTGCTTTAGGGTTTGGTGAAGATGATGAAGACGAAGANGCTAANAAAAATGAAAAGATTTCTAGAGTAGCAAACGGTATGATTGATTCGCAGCTTAAAGGATTAGGTATTGGCGGCGCAGCTGTTTTAGCACTTAAAAGTACTTTGATGGAGCTAGGTAAACAACATGCTAAGAAAAGACCTGAGTATGACGAAGCTGTATTTGATTTATTAAACTTCTCTCCACCGCTTGGATCTAAGGTTCAAAAAATAAGAGGTGGTCTTAGAAGCTTTAGCTGGAATAAGAAA
>JGI20160J14292_10002821_pt1 | contig 13556 bp, 12 predicted proteins | sample COG_10_FD_14292 | JGI IMG/M metagenome (IMG submission 14292) | reverse complement strand
AAACTCAGGCCGATACCACAACAACCGACGACAATCAGACAGAGGGCGAGTGGGGGGAAAACATCCCCACCGAACTCAGCACGGATTCGCAATGGGAAGATACCTATCAGGGCAGCGGCAGTGGTAGCTTTGACGGCGAAGTCGAAAGCATTGAGGCGCGAAGTTCGGCTGAAGAGACACTGCAGGATCACCTCCTCTGGCAATTAAACCTCAGTCATCTGTCTGAGCGAGACCGCATTATCGCCGAGGCGATTATCGATTCTATCTCGCCCGATGGCCGGCTTAGCTCCGACATCCATGATCTTGTTGAGGGTTTTGACCCCGAAGACGAAGTAGAAGAAGACGAAGTTGTCGCCGTCCTGCATCGAATTCAGCATTTCGACCCGGTAGGCGTTGGCTATAGGTCGCTCGCAGAGTGCCTTCTCATTCAACTAAATTTGATCAATGACACCGTGCCGGCGCTAGCCTCGGCGAAGCTCATTATTCGAGACCATATCGTTTTGCTTGGCGTAAGAGACTACGCGCAACTTATGCGCAAGACTCGACTGAAAGAAGCCGAGCTTAGCGCAGCCATAAGCTTAATTGAGAGCCTCAATCCGCAGCCAGGCGCCGACATAGCTCCCTCGACAGCGACCTATGTCGTGCCGGATGTTTTGGTAAGTAAAGACCTGGACACTCAGTCTTGGCGTGTAGAACTCAACCCCGATGTTGCCCCCAAACTGCGGATCAATGCGGACTATGCAGCATTGGTTCAACGGGGTAATTCAAGCGCAGACAACACCTACCTCAAAGACAATCTTCAAGAGGCGCGATGGTTTCTTAAGAGTCTTCAAAGCCGCAATGATACGCTCATGAAAGTGGCGACTCGCATCGTCGAGCATCAGGTTGGTTTTCTGGAGCACGGAGAGGAAGCGATGAAGCCGCTGGTGCTTCACGATATCGCCGAAGCCGTCGAAATGCATGAGTCGACAATTTCGCGAGTCACGACTCAAAAATATATGCATACACCGCGCGGTATTTTTGAGCTTAAATACTTCTTCTCAAGTCATGTATCAACGGCAGGTGGCGGTGAATGCTCATCGACAGCAATCCGTGCAATTATTCGCAAACTTGTTGCAGCAGAAAATACCCGAAAGCCTCTCAGTGATAGTAAAATAGCTGACCTGTTGCAAGACCAAGGAATTAACGTTGCGCGGCGCACGATAGCGAAGTATCGAGAAGGGCTAAACATCCCACCCTCTAATGAGCGAAAGCGTTTAACCGCAGAATAAAGCGTCGTTGAAGCATGCGAGGTAATTTGTCACTCCCTCGCCTCGTTACAACGGCGAAGAGAAATATACGAGAAACACGAAGAGAGTAGTAAGCAGATGCATCTAGAAGAAATTCTTAGCCCAAGCCTATGCAAAAGCAAAGTTGAGGGAGTAAGCAAGAAACGTGTTATTGGCATCATGAGCAGTCTCATCGCCGGACAGATTGAAGGCGTCGACGAAGACGATGTATTTGAAGCGCTAATGAGCCGAGAGCAACTCGGCACTACTGGCCTGGGCAACGGAATTGCGATACCTCATTGCCGTTTAACCCAGTGCGATAGATTAGTCGGTGCACTCATTTCATTGGCCGAACCAGTTGACTACGATTCTATCGATGGCAAACCAATCGACCTTGTCTTCGCGTTAGTAGTCCCTGAGGGGGGCGATACAGCGCATGTTAAGGCGCTAGGCGAAATTGCGAGCCTCTTCCTTGATGAGGATTTATGTTTCACTCTGCGCCACACGAACGACAATGAAGACCTCTATAACGTTGCTATAATGACGTAAAAGCGTCGACGCGCAGAACGCCAGCAGACCGATTTCCGGCACGTCGACTTTTAGACACTATTGCATGCAAACTGAAAAGGCACGCTGCGCAATGAAGTTAACGATCATAAGCGGTCGCTCAGGATCTGGGAAAAGTACGGTCCTCCGCATTCTTGAGGACCTCGGTTACTATTGCATCGATAACCTACCTGCCAGCCTCCTGCCCTCACTTGCCGACCGCCTAGCCGCCAAGACTCTCGACATTGCCAACGCAGCCGTGAGTATAGATGCGCGCAATGTCCCTTCAGACCTGCGGCAGGTTCCGGAAATCATCAAACAACTCGGATCAGGCCCCCTCTCGACCGATATCGTGTTTCTCGATGCCAACTCGCAAACGCTGTTGAGGCGGTTTAGCGAGAGTCGTCGCAAACACCCCTTGAGCGACAAGGAGATTGGCCTGAGAGAGGCCATCGACAGAGAATCGGAATTACTCGAGCCTCTGTCATTATTGGCAAACATGACTATCGATACGAGCAAAATGCCTTTGCATCAGCTCCGTGACATTATAATGGCAAGGCTCGATTCCGACGGCGCTAGCAACATGACGCTGCAGTTTCAGTCATTTGGTTTCAAGAACGGAATAGCTACGGATGCCGATTTGGTGTTCGATGCCCGCTGCCTGCCTAACCCTTATTGGGATTCAAGCCTGCGCTCTCTAACGGGATTAAGCCCCGAGGTCGCGCGCTTCCTCGACTCGCACGAAGAGGTGCAAAAGATGCTTAGTGATATTCAAGGATTCCTCGAATCATGGCTCCCTAGTTTCGAGAGCAATAATCGAAGCTATATGACTGTGGCAATTGGCTGCACAGGCGGTCAGCACCGCTCGGTCTACCTTTCTGAGAAATTAGGCGAAATATTTAGTCAGCGTTTCGAGAGCGTTCAAGTAAGGCATCGTGAACTCGACTAAGGCAACTAAGCCCGGCTCATCAACAACCGAAAACATTCGAATGATTACAAAAACGACAGCAATTGTTAACCGCGCCGGCCTCCATGCGCGCTCTTCGGCGAAACTCGCCGAGGTTGCCGCTGGATTTTCAAGCGACATTCGAATTGGCGTTGGCGCCAGAGCTGTTGATGGCAAAAGCATTCTGTCGCTGATGATGCTCGCTGCAACACAAGGAACGACTGTTTCACTCGAAGCAGACGGCGCAGACGAGTCAGACGCGATTGCGGCTCTTGTCGCCTTGTTCGAAGACGGATTCGGCGAAAGCCTCTAAGGCAACGTTCTAATGCTGGTCGTTTAGCGGTAGAATAGCGGCGGTCGCCGTATTCGACACGGCAACGCTTGTGCAGTCATCGAGGACGACCGCCCGCATGTCAAACCCCCAAGAGTTANAGCCACAGACTGATCACGCGCTCGAATTGCATCAAGCAATCGACAGCGGGTCACTGTATGAAGTTCGGCAGATGATAAAGACACTGCCGACTGCGGGAATCGCGCACCTCCTCGAATCATCACCGCCGAAAACCCGCGGCGTTCTTTGGCAACTCATCGACAAAGACTCCGAGGGCGAAGTTCTTCAGTATCTCAACGAAGATATTCAGGGGCAAATTCTTAGCGAACTCAATGCAGAACAGGTAGCTGAACTCACGTTCGGCCTCGAAACCGACGACCTCGCCGACATCTTACAGCAACTACCCCAGCAGGTAGCTGCCCAAGTTCTCGAGGCGATGGACGAACAGGATCGTCATCGTGTCGAGTCTATCCTCTCCTATAATGAGGATACTGCCGGGTGGATTGATGAACACCGACACCATTACTGTGCGCCCCACTCACACGCTCGAACTAGTTCTCCGATATCTGCGCCGCCATGATTCTCTGCCTGCGATGACAGACACGATCTATGTCGTCACGCGCGAAGACAGACTGCTCGGCCGCATGCCTCTGCTCACACTGCTTGTCTCCGATCCGCAAACGACGATTAATGAGCTGATGCTCGAAGACCTCGAGGGTGTTCCTGTCACTATGGAGGCGCGCAAAGTCGCGCAGCTATTTGAGCAGCACGATTGGGTCTCGGCACCTGTCGTGGATGAAGCGGGAAAACTACTTGGGCGCATCACCATCGACGACGTCGTGGACGTTATTCGTGACTCGACCGAACACTCGCTAATGAGCATGGCGGGTCTCGACGAAGAAGATGATACCTTCGCCCCCGTAGCCAAGACTGCGCGACGACGCGCACTGTGGCTTGGAGTCAACCTGATGACGGCGGTGTTCGCCTCGATGGTCATCTACTTGTTTCAAGACACCTTGGATGCAGTCGTCGCGTTAGCCATCCTTATGCCGATTGTCGCCAACATGGGTGGTGTCGCTGGATCACAGACACTCACTCTCGTTGTTCGAGGGCTCGCACTCGGCCATATCGGCCCCGCTAACAGCCGCTGGCTTTTGATACGCGAACTGGGCGTCGCCGCGCTCAATGGCCTGACTTGGGCGGCGGTGATCGGCACGATTACCCTGATCTGGTATCAAGATTTTGCGCTTAGCCTTATTATTGCCGCAGCAATGATGATCAACCTGATTACCGCCGCGCTCGCTGGCGCTTATTTGCCGCTGCTGCTGAATAGGCTCAACATCGACCCTGCGTTAGCAGGCTCGGTCGCATTAACGACAGTGACCGACTCTGTCGGGTTTTTGTCATTTTTAGGGCTAGCGCAGCTCTTTTATCTCTGAGCAGCGCCCGCCAAACAGAGTAATTCACGCGCCTAAACAAACTCTTAGGCCAACAGCAGACTGAGCTTTGAGCATGCGAACCGACAAAAAAAGACTTCCCGTTTCCGATGATCTCTTCGACGGCCCGAGCAAATCACAACTCAAGCGCGATGCAAATAAACTGCAAGACTTGGGTGTTCGCCTCGCCGCGCTTCGCCCCAAACAGCTCGCGACGCTCGATCTGAACGAGGTGCTACTTAAGGCAATCGAGGATTATAATTTACTGCCCAACAGCAATAACGCGCTCAAGCGCCATGCCCAATTCATCGGCAAGCGAATGCGTGGGCAAGATTACGACGCCTTGCTCGCAGCAGTAGAAGAGCTCGAGAACCCCCGCACGACAACGCGCCCAGGCACACCTCGCACGACGCTAGGTGTGACCGCGCGGGCCTGCGAAAGCCTCGTTGCGGAACCAAGTACCAGCGAAGACGCCATCACACAACTTATTGATCAGCATCCTCGCCTCGAGAGACAAAAGCTGCGTCAGCTTGTCCGCAATTATTTCGTCGCTGCACGCAAACCAGACGACGCGGCGGCGAAGCGCGCCCGCACGAAGCTCACTACCTACCTTAGTCAAAGTCTTAACTAGCCCGCATCACTCGCCCAACTGCAGGCCCAGCAATAAGCCTCCAACATAGAGGTTATGCTGCGCCGTCGCCTATACCTATTCTGAGCAACGATGCTACTATCCGTGATCTCAGGCATCGCCGATAAATCTCAATAACAAGAAAAACAAGAGGATAATTATGTCTAGCCAAAGCGCCAACTCCTATTGGAAGTCGAATCTCAAAATCGTCGCCTCACTTCTCATTGTCTGGTTTGTCGTGTCGTTTGGCGCAGGCATCCTCTTTGTCGATGCACTCGACACAATTCGATTCGCCGGCTTTAAACTCGGCTTCTGGATGGCACAACAAGGTTCGATCCTCGTGTTTGTTGTTTTGATACTCGCCTATATGCGTCTCATGGATAGGCTCGACGCTCAGTACGCAAACGACAATGCCGCAGAGAATTCTGCTCAGTCTGACGAAGAGGCGGGCCAATGAACGTTCAAACCTGGACCTATCTCTTTGTCTTTTTATCCTTCAGCCTCTATATCGGTATAGCGATCTGGTCACGCGCCTCTTCCACGAAGGAATTCTATGTTGCGGGAGGCGGCGTTCCCCCTCTTGCGAATGGCATGGCAACCGCTGCGGATTGGATGTCCGCCGCCTCTTTTATCTCGATGGCAGGGCTAATCTCGTTTCTCGGTCGCGACGGTACTTTCTACCTGATGGGCTGGACCGGCGGCTACGTTCTGCTCGCGCTCTTGCTGGCACCTTATCTGCGTAAGTTCGGCAAATTCACCGTGCCTGATTTTATCGGCGACCGCTATTACTCACAGTCAGCGCGGCTGATTGCCGTGTTTTGTGCAGTCGTTATTTCCTTCGTGTATGTCTGCGGTCAGATGCAGGGGGCCGGCATCGTCTTTTCTCGCTTTCTCGAAGTCGACATAGAAACCGGGGTGCTCATTGGCATGGCGATCGTNTTCTTCTACGCGGTACTTGGCGGCATGAAAGGCATCACCTACACGCAGGTTGCCCAATACTGCGTACTNATTTTTGCCTTCACAGTNCCTGCCGTATTCATCTCGCTGATGATGACTGGCCAGCCGATTCCTCAGATCGGTTTCGGCTCAGAGCTAACAGAAGCTTATGGCGGCGGTTATCTGCTCGACCGCCTTGACGGCATGAGCCAAGCGCTCGGTTTCGCCACCTACACCGAAGGCCAGCGCAGCACCCAAGACGTCTTTTTCATCACAGCTGCGCTTATGTTTGGCACCGCCGGCTTACCTCACGTAATCATTCGCTTCTTCACCGTGCCGAATGTGCGCGATGCTCGTCGCTCTGCAGGCTATGCCCTCATCTTTATCGCTATTCTCTACACCACCGCGCCCGCGGTCGCCGCGTTCGCAAAAACCAATCTGATTAATACGGTAAGTAATGCAGAATACACGGCGATGCCGGAATGGTTTAAGAAATGGGAAACAACCAAACTTATTTCATTCGAGGACAAAAATGGCGACGGACGGATCCAATACGTTGGTGATCCGGCTGTTAACGAACTCGACGTGAACCGCGACATCATGGTACTTGCGAATCCTGAAATAGCGGGACTGCCCGACTGGGTCATTGCCTTGGTGGTAGCAGGCGCACTCGCCGCTGCGCTGTCTACTGCAGCAGGGTTACTCCTCGTTATTTCGACCTCCGTTGCACACGACATGATGAAACGCAGCTTCATGCCCGACATTAGCGACAAGAAAGAATTACTCTATGCGAGGCTCGCAATTTTCGTTGCGGTATTAATAGCGGGCTATTTCGGTATGTATCCGCCGGCCTATGTAGCGCAAGTCGTCGCCTTTGCTTTCGGCCTAGCCGCTGCGTCTTTCTTTCCTGCCATTGTGCTTGGGATTTTCTGGAAGCGGATGAATAAGGAGGGAGCAATTGCGGGCATGGTTGCAGGCTTCGGCTTCACCGCTGCTTACATCATCTACTTCCGCTTTATGAATCCTGCGATCGATAATGCTGACAACTGGCTGTTTGGTATTTCACCTGAAGGCATAGGGACGTTCGGCACACTCATCAATACCTGTGTAGCAATTGCCGTTGCGCGTTTCACCCCGCCGCCTCCGGCTGCAGTCATAGAAATCGTTGAAAGAATTCGCCTCCCCGGAGAGTAAATGACCAACGTCGATAGGCGCTGACTACCCCCTCTTTAACTTTAACCCGTTAAATAAAACGAGCCGCTAATGCGGCTCGTTTTATTTATGCTTCCAGTGGATAAAAGCCTAGGCCTTATGCTTGCCGTGCTCTGTTTTTTCCCAGTAATCGGTGACGGTTTTCTTCATTTCTTTATGCATGAACAACAAGCCAAAAAGATTGGGGACTGTCATTAAGACTATCGTAATGAGCGCAAGATTCCAGATAATTGTCGTGTCAGCGAATGCTGCATAGAAGAAACCTGCTACGTAAACTATGCGATACGGTAGCACCGATTTAGGCCCGAGTAGGTAAGTCATCGCGCGATCGCCGTAATACGACCACGCAATGGCGGTCGAGAAGGCGAACAGCATGAGGCCTACNGAGACTACNTATTGGCCNTATTCACCAAAGTAACCCCGCGTAAAGGCTACTGTCGTAAGTGGTACCGAGTGAATAAGCGACATCCCCGATACGCCAACATCAGAATCATCATCGAGGCGCCCTCCCGTGACACTGAGTGTGCCATTGAGAAGCACGTCGCCGCGCGCAAACACAACTTCTTCGGCGAACGAGCGCGATGCCATGAGGGTGAAGTCCTGCGAGTTCACCGCGCGACCCTCGCTGATAATTAGTTCGCCCGAATACAGGCTAGCTACGGTGTCATCACCGTTAAGTAATGAAAACATTTCCGCGACATCGGCTGGTTCTTGCTCGCTGTAGGCACCCGCAACGAAGCGCATATCCGCACGCTGGAATTCGTTGTCGAACTTTTCTTTCCATGCACCTGATGACAAAATTACCAAACCGGTAATTGTACAAATCACGATGGTGTCTATGAAGGGCTCCAAAATAGACACCATGCCCTCGTCAGCAGGCTCATCAGTGCGAGCAGAGGCGTGAGCGATAGGAGCTGAGCCTTGACCTGCCTCGTTAGAGTACAGACCGCGGTTAACGCCCCGGTCGAACACATAGGCAAAGGTTGCACCAAGGAAACCGCCGGTCGCCGCGGAACCGGTGAACGCGTCACTAAAGATCGCTGCGAACGAAGGGCCGATATTGCCAAGATTAGGCAGGATCACCGCAAATGCGCCGACGATATAAATAATCGCCATCGTTGGCACGATCGCCGCGGCCACTGCGGCTATCCGCTTAATGCCACCGATGATCACCAGCGCAAGCAGCACCGATAATACCGCGCCTGTCACGATAGGCTCGATGTCGAAGGTGCTCTGCAAGCCNGCCGCGATGCTGTTAATTTGCGGGAGNCTACCTGTNCCAAANGANCTTAANACTGTCGCCATAGCGAAGATGATTGCCAACCATTTGGCGTTCATCCCCTTTTCCATGTAATACATGGGGCCGCCCGCCATCGTGCCATCGGCGGTTTGTTCGCGGTATTTATGCGACAACGTCACCTCGACGAATTTGCTGGTCATGCCGAAAAACGCNGTTACCCACATCCAGAAAAGCGCAGCTGGCCCGCCTAAATGTAGCGCAAGCGCTACGCCGCCAATATTTCCCGTGCCAACCGTGCCCGATAGCGCCGTTGCCAGCGCCTGGAAGTGCGAGGTGTCGCCTTTCGCNCCNTCTTTATCNAAGCGNCCNGTNGTGATTCCTATCGCATGNTTNAAGTAGCGAATCTGGGGAAAGCCAAGGTANAGCGTAAAGAAAATACCGACNGAGAGAAGCAGAAAGGGAAACCATACGGCGCTTCCTAGATAGCTATCGATGAGNATGAGTAGGTCGTTAACTGCGTCCACAGAATTTCCTCTTTTTATTTTTTGAAGGCGCTCTNTAGNTTAGCGCTCGATGGAGATTGCCACGATGTTTGTAATGATTAATCGTCTTCTACTGAAATCGTCGGCGTAGCAGCNCCGNNAGCCTCGTGCGCCAATGCCTGAGCGTGAACGCCTCGGGCAAGCTCGGCATANGCTTCTTGNAACTGCGGGTGCAATGTCGATGCTACCACAGGAACACCAAGATCGGTTTGTTCCCGAATCTTNATATCGAGGGGTAAACGTCCGATTACGTCGACNCCATAGTCTTGCGCCAACCTCTCACCACCGCCGCTGCCGAAAATCGCCTCAGCATGCCCGCAATTGCTGCAGGTATGCATACTCATATTCTCAACTACGCCGAGTACGGGGACGCCCACCTTATTAAACATTTCAATGCCTTTACGAGCGTCCGACAGCGCTATGTCTTGCGGTGTCGTCACGATAACAGCACCGCGCACGGCTACAGTCTGCGCAAGGCTCAATTGAATATCGCCGGTTCCCGGCGGCATATCAATAATCAAATAATCTAGATCTGACCAAGCGGTGTCTGTGAGAATTTGAGTGAAGGCGGAGACCACCATCGGCGCGCGCCATACCATGGCTGTTCGCTCGTCGACTAAGAAACCCATAGAGTTGCATTCGATGCCATGCGCTTGCAGTGGCACCATCAGACGCTTATCCCGAATCTCGGGCCGTGTTCCGGCAGCAATTCCCATGACAACAGGTAGACTCGGGCCGTAAATATCGGCGTCGAGCAATCCCACTGCAAATCCCTGCGCCTTGAGTGCAAGCGCTAAGTTTGCAGCTGTAGTTGATTTGCCAACGCCTCCTTTGCCCGAAGCAACACAGACAATATGTTTAATGTTTTCCAGTTTTTTCACGCCCTGCCCCATGGTCAATGTGTCTTAATTTACTAGCCTGCGAGCTTAGCAAATTTGACTCAATCGCGCGCACTAATGCGCATGCTATCTGAAAAATGGCTGACATAGGCGGCCCTACACCCTAGAATCTGGCAATGAATTTACTTAGCAGTAACAAGATCACCTTTTCGCATAGGCCTCGGTCCAAAGGCGTCGCAACCTGCTGCCCAGCGGGCGATAAGCAGAACGCACCTGGCACTCTTAAAGACCTCGGCAAATCGATAATAATTGGGCTCGCCCTTCTCTCAGGATCACCGGGATTCGCCCAAAGCGGAAGCACAGAGACTGGCGCCAGCACCGAAAGCCCTATCAAGTTTGCCTTGTTTTCTGCAGCTTGGGGGGAAAATACCGATGACGGCCTGCGCCTAGTCGCCCAGAATCTCTCGCAGGAGGCNATCACACTCGAAAAGATAAGCTTTATCGATCTCCCGCGTGACAATCAAAAAACCGATCTNACCCTGAGTCTCGGNCTGCGCGCAGAACGCTATGCGCAGACCAANTTGCCACTCGTGGACCTACTCACGGGCGACGACTGCGTTGCACGGACGATGGCCGATGGGTGGAAACTGGTCGAAATCTCCAACTACACGCTCAACCCNTCAGTGCGCAATNTGATTATCGAGAACACGAATTCTTTTCGCATCTACCAATGCGTGCGCGCGGCAAAGCTAACATGGCGCNGCGATGCAGACGCGGCGAGTACAGAATTGGAGGGGTGGGTTCTCTATCACTTCGAAAGCNGGAGTAATTGATCCGTTTGTAATATCCATTCGCCGGTAATCAGTGACATTCAGACATAAAAAAAGGAGGCCGCTTACGCGTCTCCTTTTTTTATGCTCAGGGAATAAACCTCCCCGAGCGCAGCATTTTAAGCCTAGCTAACGCTAGACCCTAGCCCACTAAGATACCGCCGTACTGAACAAAGAACGGTGCAAATACAACGCTCAAAATCGCAGATAGTTTGATCAGGATATTTAGTGAAGGACCTGAAGTATCTTTCAAAGGGTCGCCTACTGTATCGCCAACAACCGCCGCTTTGTGCTCTTCTGAGCCTTTGCCGCCGAGGTTACCTGCTTCGATATACTTCTTGGCGTTGTCCCATGCGCCGCCGCTGTTTGACGCAGAAATCGCCAATACGCCGCCACAAACGAGTGAACCGGCGAGGACGCCTGCAACCGCTTCAACACCGAATAGGTAGCCGACAACGAGAGGAGTACCCATGATCAACACGCCTGGTGCGATCATTTCTTTTAGCGCCGCCTGAGTCGAGATAGCGACACACTTTGCGTAGTCTGGCTTGCCAGTGCCTTCCATGATGCCTGGGATAGTGCGGAATTGGTGACGCACCTCTTCGATCATCGCGAAAGCCGCTTTACCGACCGACTTCATAGTCATCGCAGTAAACAAGAATGGCAGAACCGCACCGATAAATACGCTTGTGAAAACCAGAGGATCTAGCAGGCTCATTGTGAATGCTTCGCCGCTGAGCTTCTCAGAAATCGTAATGAAGGCTGCGAAGAGTGCGAGTGAAGTCAAAATCGCCGCACCGATAGCAAAGCCTTTACCGATTGCTGCTGTCGTGTTGCCTGCCGAGTCGAGCACGTCAGTACGACGACGAACTTCTGCCTCGAGGCCAACCATTTCAGCAATGCCGCCGGCGTTGTCAGCAACTGGACCGTAAGCGTCGATCATCAGAGCGATAACCAGCGTGCCAAGCATACCGAGTGACGCGATTGCTACGCCGTACATGCCAGCGAGCTCCCATGAAACGAAGATGCTGATCGCGATGCAAATATAAGGCAACACTGTGCTCTTATAGCCGAGTGCGAGGCCGTAAATAATGTTAGTCGCAACGCCTGTTTCACAAGACTTAGCCACTTCTTGAACCGGCGCATACTTTTCAGAGGTGTAATAGCCAGTCAACAGACCAACCGCCAAACCAGACACCAGGCCCGATAGGAAGCAGAAGTAGACGCCTACATTGCTGTAAGTGTTCTCACCGATCACGAAGTCGGCAGGAATCATTGCCAAAGTTACAAAGTACATAACTACCGCCATTAAGGCGCTAGAGATGATCAACAGCTTCATGAGCGCTGGCGCTACGTCCTCTTCTGTCTTAACAGACACGAGAAGTTTGGTGAGCAGGCTGATGGGAATACCCACTGCCGAGATAAGAATTGGGTAGAGCAACGCGTCAGTGTTAGTCGCGAATGCTGCAGCACTGATTACCATCGCGGCACAGGTGCTCTCTGCACAAGAACCGAAGAGGTCAGCGCCCATTCCCGCCACGTCGCCCACATTGTCGCCAACGTTGTCAGCGATAACCGCAGGGTTACGGGGATCGTCTTCCGGAATGCCTTGCTCGACTTTACCTACCAGGTCAGCGCCAACGTCAGCTGCCTTGGTGAAGATACCGCCGCCCACACGCGCGAAAAGCGCGATTGTTGAGCCACCGAGACCGAATCCTGCAATCACTTCCATCAGGATGTGATTGTTGTCAGGGCCGAGTTCTGACATCAGCGAAGACATGACCACATAAACGATGATGAGACCAAGCGTTGCGAGACCTACAAGCGCAAAGCCCATAACCGCACCCGAGTTGATCGCAACGTCGTAAGCCTTCGAGATGCTTTGCTTAGCCGAGACTGTCGTGCGTGCATTGCCCGCAGTCGCCACTTTCATTCCGATGTAACCTGAAGCTACGGAGATGACGCCACCAAAGAGGAATGCAAGCGCAGTATAGAGGCCCTCGTTATATTGAGGAGTATGCTGATCGTCGATAGCCACAGAGATGAGAATACCAAAACCGATCATGAATATAGTCATGAACTTGTATTCTTGCTTCAGGAACGCCATAGCGCCGTCGGCAATCGCTGTATGAATGAACTTGAGACGTTCTGATTGATCCGGCTCGAGACCCATATCTACTGGAATGTCGTTCACTTTCTTCATATAGAACAAAGCAATCGCCAAGCCCAGCAGCGACAGTGCCACCGTTATTAGAATTGTTGTACTCGCCATCGAAAAGTATCCCCCACAAGGACTGTTTATTTAAAGGCGCGGACTGTAGCACAGGTACCTACCTAATCAAAGCCGGAGAGGCTCCAAAATCGCCTCTGCGGCCCAATCAGGACCAACATCGTATTAGGCCTAGCTGCCGCTTGTATGCTAACAAAGTCAACGAGTTGACTACTCTTTAGCGCTGCAAGTGGACATTGATCACGAGACTTCTGCGAGGAGACGGGCCGCATCAACGCTTCAGGTCAAGACCACTGCCGATGAAGGTGCGTGACAGAGCCTTAGAAAGTCGTGACAATGCAGCGTCTCGAGTCAAAACAAAGTGACACGTAATGGGAAGTAACCAAGGCAATTCAGCTGAAGCTAAGCATCGAAACCCATCGATTGCCCGACTTTTCGCTCGCCTTACAATCGCTGCGATTAGCGCAGCGCTCATCGTCGCCCTCCTCATGGTTCAGCGCGAACCCTCTATCGAAGAGCGCCAGCCAATGGGCTCTAGCGCGCCGTTAGGCCTCGGGGACATCCTGACCAAT
>JGI20160J14292_10002819_pt1 | contig 13564 bp, 10 predicted proteins | sample COG_10_FD_14292 | JGI IMG/M metagenome (IMG submission 14292) | reverse complement strand
GTTGTAGTTGGCGTTGTAGTTGGCGTTGTAGTTGGCGTTGTAGTTGGCGTTGTAGTTGGCGTTGTAGTTGGCGTTGTAGTTGGCGTTGTGGTTGGCGTTGTAGTTATTGGATTTTCACATATAAAATCATATTCTTTATTGCATATCATATCATTTAAATATTTACTTGACGGAAGTAAACGTGCACAGTTAACTAAACGAAATCCATCGGGTGTCCCTGGTTTCCAATTCATAAAACCATGTTTGTTATTATCCCAATGCCAGTGAATCATATTATTTGTTTTTAAATTAACCCATACATCAGAATCAATATTATATTTTTCACGTTCAATATAAATCCAATTGTTTTCACTTGAACTATCTATAGTTAATAACTTACCGCCATTTGTATTACAAAATTGTGCGGCATTATACCATGTTTCTTTATCATCACAAAACATATATTTTTTATTATATTGATGGTTTATAATTGTTTTACAATCATCTATATCAACTGAATTTACTTGTGATATTGAACCAAATATTTTTACTGTTGACAAAAAACAAAATATATTAAATATATTAAACATATATTTTATATATTATACCATAGGTTTAAATTTTTATCTTATTTTGTATATATTTATAATACAATATATATATAATATACAAAATATATATAATATACAAAATATGTTATTTTTATATATGTATGACCATAAATTAAAATATAGATTACTATTATTATTAATAATAATTATAATTATTGTAATATTTAGAGTGTCTAATAATTCATATATTAAAGAAGGGTACAATGATATTTATAATTTTTTAGATAGCAAATTAAAAGATGATTTTTGTAAAGACCGAAATAATATTACAGAAAAATGTAATAGTATATCCGTAATGAATAATGATATAAAAACCATATCACGGTCTGTAAATTTATGTAATATACCATCATGCTGTACACCAACATTTAAACTTAATAAAAATACTAATATGATATCTAATTTTAAATGCGTAGAAGGAAATGCAAAGAATGGTCCAATGTATTTAACTGAAAATGGTAAAAAGTTAGAGCAGAATTATTGGATAGACAAAGAAAGGAGACTATATAGTATATAATCAATTTATAATATATAATATATAATTAATTCTTACTATATTATAAATATATTATTTATGAGTATTAATAAAATTAAATTAAATAATAACTTATTGATATTAATCGTACTAATAGTATTTTTAGGAAGTTTGTATTATAATAGTAAATATATTATATTAGAAGGAAGTGTAACTATAGAGGAATCAAAAAGAAATGCAAAAGAAATAGATGAAACATTAAAAAGTAAAGGTAAAATTGATAATAATATTTTTTCGAAAATGTTAGATAATTTAATAACTACATTTAAGGGTGAATCAAAGTCAATATTAGATGAAGATAGTGAAGAAACATCTGGTATTTTTAACAAAAGTGAATTAATAAATACTACGCCAGAATCATATCCAGGTAAAACATTTTTTCATAATAATGAAATACATAATGGATTTTGTGGAAAGTATGAATCAACTAATTATTTAAATACAAAATGTAATCAATTAACATCTACAAACTGTAATTTAACAAATTGCTGTGTATTGCTTAATGGTAACAAATGTGTTTCGGGAGATATGAATGGACCTACTAAAATAAATGATATAGATTATAATTTTTATTTACATAAAAATACTTGTTACGGAAACTGTAAAGGTACACAAACGCGTGTTAGTGATCCTTGCTCTTTATTTGAAAACTCTGATTCAAATATTTCAAATGAATGTATAAATAAATTATGGACAAATACTGGTTGTATAAATAATTCACATATTACGGATGAATTACTAGATTCGTATAAGGATCACACCAAAGAAGAAATTCAATCGGAAATGAATGAAATCAAATTAAGTAATGAAAAATATGGAAATGAATTACATTATGATAAATGTTATGGTTCAGATGAATCAAAATGGCCTGAACCGTGCATTAATACAAATTCACTGTCAACTAATTTATCAAAACTTTGTATAAAGAAATTATTTAAAAATAGTGGTTGTTCTAATATAGATTATATAGATGATGCTTTCGTAGAAAGAAATAATATAAAAAATAAATCTTATTTAATGAAATTTTTTGATAGAATTTATAGAAAGAAAGATACCGAGTATGGATCAAGAATAATATGCAATGGAACAAATTAATTATATTAATTTATAATTTAAGTATAATTAATAAAAAATATAATTAATAAAAAAATTGATTAAAATAAATACAACATTATATATTATAAATATAAGATATAATGCTTATTCCGATTAAATGTTTTACGTGTGGTAAGGAAATTAGTAGTTTATATCGACATTATGAACGTGAAGTGCGTAAAAAGGCATATGAGCGGGAATCGCATAAAAAAAATACCAATACAAATGATGTAATTTATTTAACAAAAGTAAATACTGATAAAACTGCAGAAGGAGAAGTTTTAGACAGTTTGAATTTAGATAAATTGTGTTGTCGACGTCATTTATTAACACATGTTGAAATTGAGTAAATTTATATTATATTTTACTATTATTGTTATTATTATTATTTTTTAATGATTTTATATAATGTTTATATATATAAATAAATGTATAAAAAAACATATAGAAATTATAGGAAGAAAAATAAGACAAATATAAAGACTAAAAAAAATATTAAAAAAAATACTCACAAAAGCGTTAAAAATATACATAACAAAAGAAATAAAAATTGTAGATGTAAAAAATGTAGATGTAAAAAATCTAGGAATAAAACATATAAAAAAAGAGTTATACGAGGAGGAAATTCTCATCTTTATCATCCTTATCCATATAATGATAATAATGGTGATTTTAAATTTCCAGTTTCTACCAGAATAGGCGGTGGAAAAAAAATAGGAGGAAAAAATATGAAGGGAGGGGGTATTATTGATAAAATTATACCAGCAGAAATATTGAATGGATCAAGATATATTGCGTCAAAGGTTGAACATATTTCAGATAATTTTAAAGGAGTTGAATCAAGTCCATCTTCTATGGTTTATCCAACTCAACAACCATATGCAGAAAAAATATTAAGTTCTAACAATACCAAAATAGATTTACCTCCAAATATAAAAGATTTGTATATAAATGCACATAACACCGTCGATGGTATTTAATATATATATATATTTAATATATTTATATATAATATAATGAAAATGAACACGATAAAAAAATTATGTAAACCCGCATACTTATATTTAGTTTTATCTGCAATAACGATGATTTTATTAATTTTACAGAATGGAGGAAATACCGATAGTTTCTGTATGGGTAATTATGAATGTTATGTTCCTAACACATCATTAGTGTTTTTATGTCAATTTGTATATATTGCGTTTTGGACATTTGTTTTAGATTCAATATGTAAATCTGGACATAAAGGCATTTCTTGGTTTTTAGTTATTTTCCCGTATGTTTTGTTTTTTGTATTATTGGGATTTATGATGACTACAAACGGAGTAATATAATTTTTTAAAGATTACATAATTTTATATTAAAATTATGTATTATATAATTAAATTAATTAAGGTACAATATAGTATAAAAATTATACTAATACTATAATATAAATGGAAGAACGGTTTCCTTGGTCAATTATAGAAAAGTATTTTAATGATAATCCAAATTATTTAGTAAGTCATCATTTAGATTCGTATAATTCATTTTTCGATGAAGGTATTAAACGTATTTTTAAAGAAAAAAATCCTATTCGAATAATGAAGGAACAAAATTCAGATACAAATGAATTTGGATTAAAATGCGATATGTATTTAGGTGGTAAAAATGGAGATAAATTATATTATGGAAAACCAGTTATATATGACGATTCTAGAGAACATTTTATGTATCCAAATGAAGCACGTTTACGTAATATGACATATGGTATAACAATACACTATGATGTAGAAGTTGATTTTTTTATTCGTAATGCAGAAACAGATGAAATTGAAAGCGAAACAATTGTATTAGAAAAAATATTTCTTGGTCGTTTTCCTATTATGTTACAATCCGATTTATGTATATTAAATGGATTAGATAAACAAATTCGTTTTCAAATGGGAGAATGTCGTAATGATAAAGGAGGGTATTTTATTATTGATGGAAAAGAAAAATGCATAGTATGTCAAGAAAAATTCGGAGATAATATGATTTATATAAGAGATAAACAAAATAATATTTATAGTCATTCTGCTGAAATTCGTTCTGTGTCAGAAGATGCATCAAAACCAATCCGTACACTATCAATTCGAATTGTTGCCCCAAGTAATATTTTGTCAAACAATCAAATTGTTGTTATTATACCTAACGTGCGTAAACCGGTGCCTTTATTTATTCTTATGAGAGCACTTGGCATTAATTCTGATCGAGATATAATTGATTATTGTTTATTAGATAGAGAGAAATATAATAATTATGTTGATCTTTTTATCCCGTCAATACATGATGCTGGAAGAATATTTAATCAAGAAATAGCATTAAAATATATTGCTATGCTTACCAAAGGGAAAACAATACCACATGCATTAGAAATTTTAACAAATTATTTATTACCACATATAGGCGAAATGAACTTTAATGAAAAAGCATATTTTATAGGTTATATGACGAAACAATTACTTCAAGTTTATATGAAGGAAATGAAACCAACTGATCGTGATAATTTTCAATATAAACGCATTGAATTAACTGGATCGTTGATATATGATTTATTTAAGGAATATTATACATTGCAACAACGTAATATATTTCAACGTTTTGATAAAGAATACTATTTTAAGAGTATATATAAATCCAATTTTAAATCTCTCATTGAATCAAATTATACTGAGTTTTTTGGAGAACGTATAGTCGAAAGTGGATTCCGTAAAGCATTCAAGGGTAACTGGGGATCAGAATCTCACACAAAACGTGAAGGCGTTATACAAGATGTTAATCGTTTGAGTTATAATTCATTTATTTCTCAGATGCGAAAACTGAATTTACCACTTGATGCAAGTGCAAAGATTGTTGGTCCACGGTTAGCACATACGACTCAATGGGGTATTATTGACCCAATTGATACACCTGATGGAGGAAATGTCGGGTTACATAAAAACTTAACTATTATGGCAAGTATTACAAAAGGATATTCATCAAATAAAATTATTCAATGGGTAAGAAAGCATTGCGAAATGATGTTTTTAAGTGAATGTACTCCGATCATTTTGTCAAATTTATGTAAGGTTGTAGTAAATGGACAGTGGGTTGGTGTAATTGCAAACCCATTTAAAGTTGAAAATGAAATGAAATCGTTGAGGCGAGTTGCAGTTATACCTACATTTACAAGTATATATTGGAATATAAAAAACAATACATTATTTATATATACAGATGCAGGACGAATATGTCGTCCAATATTTTATAGTAATAAACACATTCCAAGTTATGCCAATGAAGCAATACTTGAAAAAATAAAAAGCAATGATTTTACATGGGAAGAATTAGTAAGTGGATTTTCTAAAAAAAAAGATTTAAATTTTAAAATTAAAAATAATCATGTTTATGATAATGTAAGTGAATTATATAACGTAACAAGTATAAAACAATTATCTGCGTCATTTGCATTATTGGATTATTTAGATACATCGGAAACAGAAGGTGCATTAATTGCAATGGATTATGATATAATGAAATCATATAAAATCCCGTATACTCATATTGAAATACATCCATCATTAATGTTAGGTGTGATGGGAAATCAAGTTATTTTTCCAGAAAACAATCAACTTCCGCGTGATTTATTTGCGTGTGGACAATCAAGACAAGCAGTATCGTTATATCATACAAATTATCAAGTACGGGTAGATAAAACTGGTATTGTATTAAATAATGGTCAGGTACCATTAGTTAAAAGTCGTTATTTACAGTTTATTAATAATGAAGAACATCCATGTGGAGAAAATACAATTGTTGCAATAATGTCATTTAATGGATATAATGTGGAAGATTCTATATTATTTAATGAAGGTTCATTAAAACGTGGGTTATTTAGAACAACCTATTTTAGTGTATATGAAAGTAGAGAAGAAGTTGAAAATACTGGCAATAATACAGTAAATACCATTTTTTCAAACATTGAAAATAAAGAGGTAATTGGGATGAAACCAGGTTGTGATTATTCTAAATTAGATAAACATGGATTAATTAAAGAAAATGAAATTGTCGACGAAAAAACAGTTTTAATTGGAAAAGTTAGCAATAACATTGAAAATTCTGATGTATTCATAGACGCATCTTCATTTCCAAAGAAAGGACAACTTGGTTATGTTGACAAATCATTTATGACTGAAGGCGATGAAGGTATGCGAATTGCAAAAGTTCGTATTCGAAATGAAAGAATACCAAATATTGGTGATAAATTTTGCAGTCGTTGTGGACAAAAAGGAACGGTTGGATTGGTTATTCCAGAAGCAGATATGCCATTTACATCATCTGGATTAAAACCGGATATTATTATAAATCCACATGCGATTCCATCTCGGATGACGATTGGTCAATTAATTGAATCGATTATGGGTAAAGCGTGTTCAATGCAAGGTGCTTTTGGAGATTGTACTGCGTTTGTGAATAATAGTGATATGCCAAAAATATTCGGCAATGTATTAACAAATAATGGATTTCATTCAAGTGGAAATGATGTATTATATAATGGACAAACTGGAGAACAAATTCAAACAGAAATATTCATGGGTCCTACATATTATATGCGTTTAAAACATATGGTAAAGGATAAAATAAATTATCGTGCGCAGGGTCCTCGGACTTCTCTTACACGTCAACCTGTACAAGGAAGAGCAAATGATGGTGGTCTTCGTATAGGAGAAATGGAACGTGATGGGTTAATATCGCACGGCGTAACAAAGTTTTTGCAAGAATCAATGCTTGAACGTGGAGATGACTATTATATGGCAATTTGTAATAAAACAGGAACGATTGCAGTATATAATGAAGATAAGAATTTATTTATAAGTCCTCAATTAGACGGTCCGATAGAATATACTGGAACAATTAGTGATAATATAAATATACAAACAATTACTAAGTATGGACGTTCATTTAGTATTGTTAGAGTTCCTTATGCATTTAAATTAATGATGCAAGAATTAACAACAATGAATGTTCAAATGCGTATAATAACAGAAGACAATATTGATCAAATAACAAATCTTTCATTCTCTGATAATATACAAAAATTAACTAATAAGGATATTGATAACCTAAGTATATCAAAGGGTATTGGATTAGATAAATCAAAAATGCCATCAAATAAACAATCCATTACAAATGTATCTGAACTAGGATTTACAAAAATACAACCACCTCCTTTTAAAAAATGGCGTATTTCTAAATTAAATATTATAACTGCAAATGATTTATCTCCATTACCAAGTTCTGAAAATCGAAACTTTGTTACATTAGAACCTTCACAAGAAAATTTATGGTTTAAATTGAATGATGAAATTAATGCGGCAAAATCAAAATTAGATGATATTCCAAGTAATTTTTTTCCAACCATAGCAGGTAGTCTTGATATGTATTCAAAATTACGAAATATTGTACAAAAACAATATAATATGGAAAATGCAACAAATGCTGCTTTGAAAATGTATGAGTTAATTAATCAAATGAATTTATTAAACACAACGAATGGTAATTGTTTACCAATCGTGAATGCATTTTGTAATGCTGAATTGCCAGGTGCATTTATAATTGCAATTAACCATTATATGAGAACAAAATGCATTACAAGCGAATTTGATTGGATTGCAAGTTCTTATTTACCTGATGCTGCAATGAAAATTGGAAATACAACTATATTAGAAGATCGCTTTAAAATTTATGAACGCAATAGAACACACTGGTTGATGGGTCCTATTCCAAATGGATTACCTGATGGTGAAACACCAATAAGTGGCGATGTTACAGATTCATCCGTTATAACTACATTAAGTAATACATCTCATGTAAGATTCGCAAATAACGATAAAACAGGTGCAACATTATATACAAGTGATGTTGGAATAGAAATAAATCAAGACGAGTTAAATCGCCAGGAAGAATTAACGTCTTTTGTTAATTTTGGACAAATTCTTACAGGGTTATTATCTTTATCTGTGGGTGGTAATTTTGTAACAAAACAATTTACATTTATCACTCCATTTAGTCGTTCATTAATTGCAATTGTCGCATCATTGTTCGACGAATGCTATATTACAAAACCAAAAACAAGTCGTCCAGCAAATTCAGAAGTATATCTTGTCGCAAAAGGGTTTAATGGTATAAGTAGTGAATTATCAAGTGCACTTTTAGAACGATGTGAAATATTCAAGTCTATTGATAATTTACCAACTACATGGGGATCTTTATTAAATCCTGAATTATTATCACAGGTAGATGCCGATATTCTTGCTGCTGCACAAGAAGTACATGGTGAACAACAGGTTGATTTCTTAAATGAAATATCAAACGTTAATTCTATATTTAGTAAAAATATATCAGAACTTAAAAAAATAACTACTAAGTATGAAACTGAATCACATAAAACGTGGTTAAATGAAAATTCGTTATCTGTTATTCCAAGTGATGAAAATTTAAATAATCAAACTATTGATAATAGTACAATTAATACTATAGAACCATCTATTGATGATTTACAAAAACGTCGTATAAAAATACTTGAAGAACTTAAAGGTATTGAGGTTTCTGATGAAATAAATAATAAATTAACACCAATTGAAGAAGAAGATATGCTAGAAAATGAATCAATCCTTATACCAGAAGATAATATAGTCAAGAATGATGAAGAAAACGATGATAATGCCGATGAAAATACGGAGGAAGATAAACAAAATACAAAAAAAACAATTTCATTTAATATAAAATAATATAAAATAATAAATATTAAAATTGAATATATATATAAACTTATTATATATATATTAATAATACAGTATCAGAATGGGACAAGAAAATATTCAAAGCAGTCAAATTATAGAAATTTATAAGTCTAGAAAAACAATAATTAATTTATTAAAGTTGCAAGGTTATGATGTTACACAATATGAGAATTTTAGTATTAATGAGGTAAATTCATTAATTGAAACAAAACAAATGGATATGCTTATGATTAATAATACAACAGGTAAAAAAGTATATGTAAAATATCACTTGAGTTCTTCTTCAATCGGTTTAGCAAAAAGTATGCGTCCTACTAATATTCATGAATATATTGAAGATTTGTATGCAATTGATGAAATTTTAAAACCATCGGATGATTTAATTATTATTATGAAAGATGAACCAAATGATACAATACGTAAAACGTTGCTTGATATTTGGGAACAAAATAACACTTATGTTAATATTATAAATATCAAACGATTACAATACAATATAATGGAACATCAACTTGTACCAAAACATATTGTATTAACCGATGAAGAAAAAGAAGAAGTTAAACTTAAATATAATATTATGAGTGATAATGATATTCCAGATATATCAAGATTTAGTCCTGTTTCACAAGTTATTGGTATTCGTCCAGGTAATTTTTGTAAAATAATTCGTCCAAGTAAAACATCTATTAAATCTGATTTTTATCGAGTATGTTTAAATAAATAAATTATAAATAAAATAATAATTAAATATATTAATAAACATAAAATGAAAAACTATATTGATCCAGAAGAATTATTAAATGAATCAAAGATGTTAAATGATGAGTTTTTTTTATATTTAAGTAAGATTGTTAATGTATTTCCAGAAGCAAAATTAAACCCTTTAACCGTTAATAATAATGGAAAAACAAATATCGAATTATATAATGATTCGATGAATAACCTATTAAATACTCAAACTTCATATTTTATGATTGATAATAAAATTACAAAATTAAGTAATGAATTATTAAATCATGGAAAAGATTTAGATAATCAAACAAAAGATATAAATATAATTATTAAAAAACTTAGTAACCGAATAGACTCATTAAAAAGTTCGAGTAATTCTGCAAAAGGATTATTTGACGATACTATATTAACAAGAAATCAATTATATACTAGTAATATTATTTTATTTTTATGTATAATTACAAGTGTATCTATCGGATATAAGTTAGTTATATCAGATAAAAAATAAAAATGGATTAATTAATTTATTTATTTTTATTTTTTATTTATTTATTTTATTTATTTAGTATAAACCAATATATAGAAATGATAAATAACAATAAATATAGAGGTGTTACTGATGTAATTAAAACAAAGATTGATCAGGTTATGTTTGCGGTTCATGATTTGTTTTATGGTGGATTGAATGAAAAATCTAAACTTTATGATAATAATAAAAATGTGTTTTCACGACAGGAGCGAGAGGAAAATAATGATTTTCACAGAAAATTTTTAGATTATGAGATACGAATAGAAAATAAGTTAAACCATCTTGTACCTATTTCAAATAAATTTAATTCATTGATTTTAAAAAATGAAAAAAAAATAAACAAAGTATATTCTGATAATTTAACAGAATATGATAAATTAAATGAAAAAATATTTACAGAACCAAGATTATTAGAAGAAAATATTGAATTATCACAACTTACGTCTTTGTCTAATTTTTATAGATTTATTTTATATTTTTTAATTACTGTATTTATTATAGGTTATTTGATATATATATCTATTAATCCAGAGTTAAAAAAAATAGATTACTTTATGGTTTATTTAGGTAGTTTTGTTATTGCTTATCAACTATTTCATTATATAAAAAAATAATTTACACATTGAATTAATAGTAATTTAAAAATATTATTTATAATAAATTAAAAATAATTTATTATATTATTAATTAATATATTATACATGTTTAATAATACAAAATATATTATTAATCAAGGTATTGATTTATTAAAAAATAACCAAAAAAAAACAGATGAAGGTTTTAATACATTAACCGCATCATCACAATTAGTTAACAATGATGATCCTACCCCAGATAATAGTAATTATTTAGAAAAAAAAGATACATATGAACGTATAAATAATACGGTAAAACAATCAGATACAGCGTTAAATAAGAAAGTATTTGAATATAAAGAGAAAATAAACGAAGAAGGTAATATTAATTATAATGTTTTTGCAAATAAATCGCCAATTTCAGGCGTAGTGGATAAAAATAAATGTATGAAAAATACTGTTGCAGATAATCATGGATTTTCTGAAAATGGTATTTATAAAAAGCATTATTTGGATAATACATATTCATTAAATAGTAGTAAGGATGCATTAAATGCATGCAATTTAATAGCATATGATAGTCAACATACTATGTTTGCTTTATCAAAAGAAAATAATAAATATACATGCTATACAAGTTCTAATGAACAAAGATTCTATATTAAACGAAGATACATATATAAAAGAAAATACAACTGCGTACAATGTATTAGATTCACAAAATAAGTATACTAATGATCAGTATAAGGATTCATTAAATAATAAATCATATTCGACCAGCAATGATAATGATAATATAAATTCTGGATTATTGAAAAATGGGAATATTGCTATATTTGATAAAGGCGATGAAGAATTAGATATTAACGCAGAGTGGAATATACAAAATATGNAANATATAACACAAACTTGTTCCTTTTAATAGATATAATAGAGGTCCTTGGGGGTGGTCGGATAAGAGAACTGGTAGAAGAGCATGGANTGGAATGTGGGATCATTTTTCTGATGACATAGCATTTTGGATTAATGCCCGNGGGAGTTATNATNNNATGNNNGGATGGCATGACCCTAGGTGGTTTTATAAGGTGTATTATAATGATACAAACCAAGATATAAATGCTGGATTATTATTTACGTTTGATGACTATGGATGGATTTGGCATAATGGTGTGAAATTATACCAGAACTGGAGAGGTCCAAGACACTGGAATGATCTTTCGGTAAAATTAACGCCTGGAAAAAATGTATTTTGTATAAGACTTGTTGATACGGGTGGACCAGATGGATTTGCAGGATATATATTTGACCGTACAACTAAAAAAGTTTTAATAAGAACTGATGGTACATGGGGTACTAGTTATAAAAAACATCCTATTCATAATTGGTGGAAAGTTATCACCGATTTATCACCAGAAAATATTGAAAATGAAAAAAATTATCAGAAAAATTTGAAAAATACAACATTATTATTAAAAAATACAGGTATATCTGATATAAATGAATATAAATCATGTGATAAATGGGATGGTGGTAAAATAATTGTGGATAGTATAGAAGCTACATGGGGGAAAAATTGCTGGAATACTAATACTGGAAATTTTTCTGAAGATTTTATAAATACCTCGACTACAATAGTATCGCAAACACAATCAATGATAAATATATGTATTGGGACTGACGGACTAATATATAAATTGCATGAAAGTAAAACATCAGGTAATTGGAGAAAAATAGATAATATAAATTTTAAAAATAAAATATTATCAATATGTGTATTGAAGGATAATTCGGTCATTCTTGTATCATCTTTTAATAATTATTTATATAAGTCAGAAAATACAACACTTAAATTATTTGATAATAGTATTAAATTAAAATTTATTACTCAATTTAATGATGGATCATTAGTAGGTATAAATATGGATAATATAATTGTACAAAAAACACAGGATAATAAATGGATATACAGTAATAATTTGAATAGAAAAAATTGGCAATTTAGTAGTATAATACAATTAAAAGATGGAACAATTGTGAGTATAGGAAAGATTAATAAACAAATACGTTACTTACGAAATAATGATTGGGTACATATAGAGATTGAAGGCGATATAAAAACAAATGGGTTTAAAGATATTTTTCAACAAAAAGATGGTTCTTTAATAGCAGTTAAAACTGATAATAAAATGTATAAAGCTATTAAATCTAAAACAAGTAGTTCAAAACCCCCGCCCCCGACAAAACCAGGATGCCATATGCATACAAACGACACCTGTCCACGTCAACCATATAATAACAATAGAGAATGGAGTAAGTGGTATCAAGACTGGTGGGGAGAAAAATATATGGGAGCAGATGTTTCTGAAAATACGTGCAAAAGACGTGTAAGTGACTTTAATAGTTGGTGCGGTTCAAATGATTTTACTTATGCATGGAATCCTCCTGATAATATTATTGAACCGACAGAACCAGGATGTTATGTGCATACGAAACTTAATTGTCAAAGCCGATATGATTTTAATCCTGATAACAAATGGTATCGCGACACGTGGGGAGAAAAATATCGTGGATCAGGTGATAGTGATAATAATTGCAAAAGACGTGTAAGAGAGTATAATAATTGGTGTGGTTCAAATGATTTTAGTTATAAATGGAATCCGAAAACATCTACAATTACACCTACAAATACAAGTGAAGTTGAGATG
>JGI20160J14292_10002818_pt1 | contig 13571 bp, 10 predicted proteins | sample COG_10_FD_14292 | JGI IMG/M metagenome (IMG submission 14292) | reverse complement strand
TAAAAAAATTAATTTTTATTATAATCTTTCACTCCAGCTTTAATTTCTGATGCTATGTAGTTCTCACTTGGAACAATTGGGCAAGAAAACTTATAATTATAAACACAATAGGGATTATATGCTTTGTTAAAGTCAATAGAAATTATTGAATCGTTACTAAATTTTAAATCAATATATCGGCCTCCTGAATATGTAGTAATTCCGTTAGTATTATCATAAAAAGGAAGAAAAAGTTCATCATCAGTCTGATCAGTAACTAATTCATTATCCTTGTAAACACTAAGTTCAAAGTAATTTTCATATAGTTTAAATTTAATTTTACCATATTTATTGTAGCTATGCATTCTATCGGTGTTGGTTTTCATATTAAATATACTATCTTTTGATGATGGTATTAAAACTGCCTTAACAACATAACTAGAGTCAAAATCAAAAAAATCTAATGAGACAAAATTTTGTCTATCATTTTTGGTAAGTGGTGATTTAGTCACATCTTTGAAAGATGCATTTAATTCTTTTTGAAATTCAGTCAAATTAGGTATGTATCTCTTTTGCTCTTTGCATGAAAGCAAAACCGTGTATAAAATTATTAACACAACAAAATTTTTCATGCCAACAATTTATAAATAATTATATTTATAAACATAAATTAATACTATTTAAATGAAAAACTTAAAGTTATTACTAGTCTTTGTACTGATAAGCAATATTATAACCAGTCAAAATTATTTCCTAGAAAATTATAAACCATTCAATAATTCAATTTTATCACCTGAAGAGTTTTTGGGTTATGAAATTGGGTTTCAGCATACAAGACATGATCAGATAGTTAGTTACTTAACATACCTGAGTACTGTTTCAAATAAAGCAGACTTAATTAATTATGGTAAAACCCATGAAGGAAGAAATCTTGTTATTTTAACTATTACGTCTGAAAGCAATCTAAATAATTTAGATGACATACAAAAAGAACACTTACAATATACAATTCCAGGCAACTCTGTTACTTTAAATAAAGATTTACCAATTATTATTAATCTTGGTTACGGAGTTCACGGAAATGAACCTTCTAGTTCAGAAGCTGCCATGTTAACCGCCTACACCCTTGTCGCTTCTATGAATAAAAAAATTGAAAAATTTAGACAACATTCAGTTGTTTTTATAGACCCCACTATTAACCCTGATGGACGTGACAGACACACCCAATGGGCAAATCAAAATAAATCAATCAATTTAGTAGCAGATCAATACGACTCAGAACATAATGAGGCATGGCCAAGGGGAAGAACTAATCATTATTGGTTTGATTTAAATAGAGACTGGTTATTAGCAGTTAATCCCGAAAGTCGTAATAAATTAAAATGGTTTCATAATTGGTATCCAAATGTTGTAACTGACTTTCATGAAATGGGAACTAATAGTAATTACTTTTTTGAGCCCATGAAAACAAATGCATCAGTTAACCCATTAATACCTGAGGAAAACTACAATGTTCTTAGTCCAAAATTTGCTGAATACTATGTTAAAGCCTTGGATAGTATTGGTTCGTTTTATTATACTAAAGAATCTTTTGATGAGACATACCCAGGATATGGATCTTCTTATCCAGATGTTCAAGGTGCGTTAGCTATATTGTTTGAGCAGGCTAGTTCTAGAGGACATTTACAAGAGACAAATTACGGAACAATCTCTTTTGGATTTACAATTAGAAATCAATACTTATCAAGTATAGCTACAGTAGAGGCTGCTGTAGATAATAAAGAAATGCTACGTGATTATCAAAAAAGATTTTTTGATTCATCATTAAAAGAATTTAAAGATGATAAAGTTAAGGCCTATGAATTTGGTGATTTATATGATCAAAATAGAAATAAAGCTTTTATTGATAAATTGTTAATTCACAATGTAAAGGTGTATGAGAGTAAAGGGAAGTACATAGTCCCTGTCAATCAAACACAATCAAGAATGGTAAAAAATTTCTTCGAAACATATGATAAATATGTAGATAGTGTTTTTTATGATGCCTCCGCATGGAGTATGTCAAATTTCTATAATATGAAATCTAAGAAACTTAAAAACTTTAATATTGAATCTGAGGTTTTATCAACCAATAATTTAGTGAAAAATGTAAAGGTTAATAAATCAGAATACTCTTATATTTTAGATTGGGATGATTATAATTCAGTTGCAACATTAAATTATTTGCAAAAAAATAATTTAATTACATACTCCGCTTTTAAGCCATTTTCGGTTAAAGTTAATGAGACAAGTGGTATAAAAAATTTTAACTATGGATCTATTTTAATTCCCGTAAGTAAACAAAAAATGTCCTCAGAAAAGTTGTATAAGATAATTAAGACTGCTCAAGAAAAATTTAATGTACCTATATATAACTCTAAGTCTGGTTTTAGTATTAAAGGAATTGATTTAGGTAGTAATAATTTCAGAATCAATAAGCCTGTAAAAGTTGGATTATTAGTTGGAGAAGGTGTAAATTCATACGAAGCAGGAGAGGTTTGGCACCTTATGGATACAAGAATTCATATGCCCCTTTCAAAAATAAGATTAAGCCAATTTAGCAGAGTACCTTTAGATAAATATACAACATTAATAATAGTTTCTGGTTCATACAATCAATTAACCAAAACTGACATTGAGAAAATTAATAACTGGGTTAAAAAAGGAAATACCCTTATCACTATTGCAAAAGGATCTAGCTGGGCTATTGAAAAAGAATTAGTCAAGGAATCACTACTTGAACCTAGTAATGATTCAATTTTTTCAAGAAAAAATTATGTAAGTGCAGCAGAAAACATTGGTAGAGAAAGAATTGGGGGTGCTATTTTAAAAGTTGATATTGATTTAACCCATCCATTAGCATTTGGCTATAGAGACTCTTCAATTCCAGTTTACAAAAACAACAATGTGTTTATTAATAAAACAAAGGATCACTATTCATCAGTTGGAGTTTATTCAAAAGATCCACATATTGATGGATATATTTCAGAGAAAAATCTGAAAAATAATTTTAAAAATACGGCTTCTTTAATAGTTTCAAGATTAGGTTCTGGAAGAGTAGTAATGTTTGCTGATAATCCTAACTTTAGAGGTTCTTGGTATGGAACCAATAAATTATTTTTGAATGCTATATTTTTTGGTAATAATATTAATGTCCCAACTAATTAAATTTAATTATATGAAAAAATTAATATCATACATACTTACTTTTCTATTATTCAACATTAGTTTTTCGCAACAATCTGAAATAGAAAACAAACAACATGATCAATTAATTATAAGAGGAGTAACACTTATAAACGGAGATGGGTCTCCCCCAAGAGGACCTATTGATGTAGTGGTAAGAAAAAATATTATTTCTAATATTCAAGTTGTAGGATATCCTGGTGTTGAAATTAATGAATCTAGTAGACCTAAATTAGAAAAAGGAGGTATCGAAATTAATGCAACTGGAATGTATCTAATGCCTGGATTTATTGATATGCATGGCCATATTGGTGGAGTTGCTCAAGGTGCTAGCTATGAATATGTATTCAAATTATGGATGGCTCATGGTGTAACAACTGTAAGGGAGCCCAGTGGGAGAGGAATTGATTGGACATTAAATTTAAAAAAACTTAGTGCAGAAAATAAAATAATAGCACCAAGAATTTTTGCATACACAGGTTTTGGTCAAACTGGACAAAATTTCAATCCATTGAATGGTGCACCAATTAGTACTGCTGAAATGGCTAGAACTTGGGTGAGAGCTAATGCAAAAAAGGGAGCTGATGGGATTAAATTTTTTGGAGCTGAACCAGAAATTATGGCTGCAGCACTGGACGAAAATAAAAAATTGGGATTGGGGTCTGCTTGTCATCATGCACAGTTAAGTGTGGCTAGATGGAATGTATTAAATTCAGCAAGAGCTGGACTAACTTCAATGGAACATTGGTATGGTCTACCTGAAGCTTTATTTACAGATAGGACTGTTCAAGATTATCCGTTAGATTATAACTATCAAAATGAACAAGACAGATTTGAAGAAGCAGGTAAACTTTGGAAACAAGCNGCAAAACCTTATTCAAAACACTGGAATTCGGTTATGGACGAATTAATAGATTTAGATTTTACTTTAGATCCTACCTTTAATATTTATGAAGCTAGCCGAGATTTACAAAGAGCGCGAAGAGCAGAGTGGCATGAAGATTATACCCTACCATCTTTATGGAAGTTTTTTGAGCCAAGTAAAATTTCACACGGTTCTTATTGGCATGATTGGGGAACAGAGCAAGAAATAGAGTGGAAAGAAAATTTTAGACTGTGGATGACTTTTATAAATGAATATAAAAATAGAGGTGGAAGAGTAACAACAGGGTCAGATTCTGGATTTATTTACCAATTATACGGATTTGCATATATAAGAGAATTGGAGCTATTAAGAGAAGCTGGATTTCATCCTTTGGAAGTTATTAGATCTGCAACTTTAAATGGAGCTGAAGCACTAAAAATGGATGATAAAATTGGTTCTGTACAAGTAGGTAAATATGCAGATTTTGTTATTGTTGAAGAAAACCCATTAAAGAATTTTAAAACTCTATACGGTACAGGAGCAATAAAACTTACCACTGATAACGAAGTAGTTAGAGTTGGAGGGGTTAAATACACAATCAAAGATGGAGTAGTTTATGACGCACAGAAATTACTTAGTGATGTAAAAAACATGGTAGATTCAGAGAAATTAAAAACTAATTGGGAGCTAAAACAACCTGGGATTAACTAGCAGCAATTACAATTTTCTGATGAACAAGAAGTGCAAGTGCAACTTTTACAATCTCCCTTTTTACAATTTTCACATGAACAATTACAAGATAAATTTTTCATAAGTAATGCTTTTAACTAAATATACAAAAAATATTCTATAGGGATAACTGATCTCCAAATCTTGCAAAGTTATATCCCAATTTTCTGATACTGTCTATGACAGGGTTTTTATATTGTAATGAGATATTTGTATGATTAAAATGAATAAAGTGAATTTTATTTTTCACTTGTATAGATTCATTTTTAAAAAGATTTATAGTTTCCACTATAAATGGATGGGGGATCTCATCCATTGACCTATTGACCTCTCCATCTTTAAAAAATGTAGCATCTAAAAAAGCGTAATCAACATCTTTAACTTCAGCTACTATATCTTTATCCCATAAACTCCATTTATTAATATCAGGAATAAATAAAGCAGACTTGTTAGGTCCTATTATTTTATATCCAACGGTTTCAGAAAACTCATCTCTGTGGGGAACCGTAAATGGAACAATTATTAAATTCTTGGAGATTGTGATTTTTTTATTTTTAAATATTTCCCTCAACTGAACATTATCAAGGTCTATTAATTGATTCCATGGGCTATTTGATTCAAGAAATTGTTTCATTTTAGGCATTACGTAAACAGGAACTTTATGTGCGCCTAAAGCTTCTCTTCCAAAATACATTAAACCTGTATAGTGTCCAATATGTGCATGAGTAATAAAAACCCCATCAACTATAGTTGAGGAACTATAATTGTTATTTAAAAACTTTAATTGCTTACTAATATCTGGAGTAGCCTCAAATAAAAAAGATTTATTATCAACTAAGTCCGTGACACCTAAACTTGTTACAAAATTTACAGCACTAGAATTAAAATTTTTATTGCAACAATTTTTTTCACAACCAATGTGAGGATAACCTGCATCTTGTACATTACCCAGAATAGTGATAAATTGATTCGGCATTTCATGTTTTTCACATGAAAAAAACATAAGAAACACAAATAAGTATACAAGTTTATCCAAAATAAATATTTAAACTAATCCTCTAGATGATAAAATATTTTCCATTTGCGACTGAATTTCTTGAGCCTTTTTGGCAGAGATTAAGTCAAAGTCAGAATCAGTAGAGGCAAATATGATAGATCTAGACGAATTAACTAAAAGACCAACATCGTTATTCATACCATTTTTACAGACGTCTTTCAGATCACCTCCTTGAGCACCGATACCAGGAATTAATAAAAAATTATTTGGAATTATATTTCTAATCTCTCTTAAATAAGAAGCTTTCGTAGCTCCTACTACATACATTAGCTGTGAAGAGTTTTTCCAATTTGTGCTAGTTTTTATAACTTCATAATAAAACTGGTGAGAAGTTTTATCTACATTTTTAGTTTGGAAATCAAATGCACCCAAATTAGAAGTTAAGGCTAGTAGTATTGTATGTTTGTTTTTATAATCTAAAAAGGGTTCTACGGAATCTTTTCCCATATATGGGTTGATAGTTATACTATCAAAATTAAGAGTATCAAAATAAGCTTTTGCATACATAGAACTTGTATTTCCAATGTCTCCCCTTTTAGCATCAGCAATAGTAAAAATCTCTGGAAAATTAGAATTAATATATTTAATAGTTTTTTCTAAAGCTTTCCATCCATTTAAACCTTCTGATTCATAAAATGCAATGTTTGGTTTATATGCCACACAGTAAGAATTAGTAGCATCAATAATTTTTTTATTGAATTCAAAGATTGGGTCCTCTAAATCCAACAAAAATTTAGGTATTTTATTTATATCTGTGTCTAAACCAATACACAAGAAAGATTTTTTTCTTTTTATTTGACTTATTAGATCTTTTCTTTTCATCTAAATATTTTCATTACTAGCTTTCAATATTTCTGTGTTTTCGGCTAACATTAGTTCATCAACAAGTTTTTGAATATCTCCGTTAATTATATTTGAGAGATCATATAGAGTTAACCCAATTCTATGATCAGTAACTCGTCCTTGAGCGTAATTGTATGTTCTAATTTTAGCACTCCTATCTCCAGTAGAAACCATACTTTTTCGCTTTTCAGAATCTGCAGCTTGCTTTTTTGCTAATTCTATTTCATATAATCTAGATCTTAAAACTTTTAAAGCTTTTTCTAAATTCTTGTGAGATGATTTTTGATCCTGACAACTTACAATCATTCCAGTTGGTTCATGGTGTAATTTTATAGCAGAGTAAGTGGTATTGACAGACTGACCACCAGGACCAGTAGAGGTGGTTCTTTCTATTCTAACATCCTGCATATTAAGCTCTACATCAAACTCTTCAGCTTCTGGCAAAACAATAACTGAAGCGGCACTTGTATGAACTCTACCTTGAGTCTCAGTTTGGGGAACTCTTTGAACTCTGTGAACTCCAGCTTCAAACTTTAAAGTTCCATATACTTCAGTTCCAGACACCTCAAATATAATTTCTTTGTATCCTCCTGATGTACCTTCATTATAATCAACTAAATTAATTTTCCAACCTCTTCCCTCACAATACTTAGTATACATTCTATATAAATCTCCTGCAAAAATACTTGCTTCATCTCCACCAGCTCCAGCCCTTAATTCAACAACAACATTCTTTGCATCATCAGGATCTTTAGGAATTAAAAGGACTTTAATTTCTTCTTCAATTTTAGGAATTTCTTTTTTAGCTTCATCTAATTGAAGTTTAGCCATTTCAATCATTTCTGGATCTTCTTCAGTGGAAATTATTTCTTCAGCTTCAGAAATATTTTCTAACAGAGACTTATAAACTTCTCCAATATCAACAATTGTCTTTATATCCTTATATTCTTTAGTTAATTGAACATATTTTTTTTGATCAGAAATTATATCAGGTTGAATTATAAGATCGTTTAATTCGTCAAATCTTTGATTTACTAAGATTATTTTTTGTAACATTATTTAATTTGAAATGTAAAAATACAACAATTAATAATTTTATTAATTGATAAAAACTTCGGACTACTTATATAAAAACTCACCATACTTTGAAATAATGGTTAATTTTTTTTCTGATGACTTTTCTACTCTACCTATTATTTTAGCTTCAATATTAAAACTTTTAGAAATTTTTATAATGTCATCTGCAACTTTAGGATTAACATATAATTCCATTCTGTGTCCACAGTTAAAAACTTTATACATTTCATGCCATGAGGTATTGGATTGTTTTTGTATTAAATCAAATAAAATTGGAACCTCAAACATGTTATCTTTAATAGCATGTAAGTTTTCGTTTAAAAAATGAAGTATTTTTGTTTGGGCTCCTCCACTGCAATGGACCATCCCTTTAATGTCTGATCGAACTACAGAAGAAAGAATCTCTTTAATTACTGGTGCATAAGTTCTTGTAGGAGATAAAACTAACTTACCTGCATCTAATGGAGAACCTTCAATTTTTTGATTAAGTTTAATTTTTCCAGAGTAAATTAATTCACTTGGAATTGATTGATCAAAACTCTCAGGGTACTTTTTAGCTAAATATTTATCAAAGACATCATGCCTTGCTGAAGTCAATCCATTACTTCCTATACCACCATTGTACTCATTTTCATAAGTAGATTGACCAGATGATGAAAGGCCAATTATCACATTTCCATCACTAATATTGGAATTATCAATAATTTCAGACCTTTTTACTCTTGCAGTTACAGTTGAATCTACAATAATTGTTCTAACTAAATCACCAACATCAGCAGTTTCTCCACCCGTTGAATAGATATTCACCCCATATCTATTTAATTCCTCTATTATCTCCTCTGTACCATTAATTATAGATGAAATGACATTTCCAGGAATTAAATTTTTGTTTCTTCCTATGGTAGATGAAAGAATAATATTATTAGTAACTCCTACACAGATTAAGTCATCAATATTCATAACTAATGCATCTTGAGCAATACCTTTCCAGACAGACATATCTCCTGTTTCTTTCCAGTACATATATGCTAATGAGCTTTTAGTACCTGCTCCATCTGCATGCATAACTATACAATAGTCGTCATCATTTGATAAGTAATCAGGAACTACTTTACAGAAAGCCTTTGGATATAATCCTTTGTCAATATTTTTAATAGCTTCATGTACATCTTCTTTAGAAGCAGAAACTCCTCTTAAATCATAACGATTGTTTGATTTTTTATTAATCATTTATTAAAAAAGATTTATTATTTAACAAAAATATTAAACTATTATAGTTATGTAATAATAAAAAGTAAATAATGATTAATTTAAATTATTTATTAAAAATATAAAGAGTTTATTAACAAATTCTAATAAATAGAAACAAATAAGTTAGTTTTGTTTTTTTTGTAACGATTTTTTCATTTATATGCAATAATATTTAAATATTATTCAGAAAATATTAAAATATATTATGAATTAGTCGTTAATATTAATCGTTAGTTAAATTATGTTTAATTTTTTATTTAAAAAGTAATGAGTAAATCAAAATTAGAGTACATATGGTTGGATGGCTACAAGCCAACACAAAATATGCGAAGTAAAACAAAAGTAATTGAAGGTTTTAGTGGGAAATTAGTAGACTGTCCAATATGGTCTTTTGATGGGTCCTCAACAAAACAAGCAGAAGGAGGTTCTTCTGATTGTTTACTAAAACCAGTTGCAATTTACCCTGACCCAGCCAGAGATAATGGTTTTTTAGTCATGACAGAAGTTTTAAATGCAGATGGAACCCCCCACGAGTCTAATGGAAGAGCTACAATTGACGATGATGATAACGATTTTTGGTTTGGTTTTGAGCAAGAGTATTTCATTATGGATACTGCTACTCAACTACCACTTGGATTTCCAGTAGGTGGTTATCCAGGACCACAAGGAATGTATTATTGCTCTGTAGGAGGCAAAAACACCCATGGACGTGATTTTGTTGAAGAACATGCTGATCTATGTATTGCAGCAGGATTAAACTTTGAAGGGATTAATCAAGAAGTTGCTAGTGGGCAATGGGAATTTCAATTATTCGCAAAAGGTGCGAAGTTAGCAGGAGATGAGATGTGGATAGCTAGATACCTATTAGATCGTCTTACTGAAGGTTATGGCTGGTACATTGAATATCACCCAAAGCCAATTAAAGGAGATTGGAATGGTAGTGGTATGCATGCTAATTTTTCTAACACATTACTTAGGACTTGTGGATCTAAAGAAACATATGAAAAAGTATGTGAGGCCTTTAGACCTGTAGTAAAAGAACATATCGAAGTTTATGGGGTTGACAATGACCAAAGATTAACAGGCCTTCACGAAACAGCTTCAATTAATGATTTTAGTTATGGTGTTTCTGATCGTGGTGCTTCTATAAGAATACCTATAATTACAGTTGAAAAAGGCTGGAAAGGATGGCTTGAAGATAGAAGACCTGCTTCTAATGGTGACCCTTATAAAATAGCTGGTAGAATTATTAAAACAGTTAAATCTGCTGAATAAATAACCTTGAAAATTTAAAAAAACCATATAGAAATATATGGTTTTTTTATTTTAAATAAGTTGACAAAATAAATCCTGAGTAAAGAACTACAAGTAAGAATCCTTTTGTTTTAGTTATGTTATTCTTTTTAGGAAACAATGATAGAATCAACACTAAAAATGCAAACACTAACATCCAAACAATATCTCTATCTAAAATATTAGAATCTGTAATTAAAATAGGCTTAATTATTGTTGTTAACCCTAAAACGGAACCAATATTGAAAATATTTGATCCAATTAAATTTCCAATTGAAATACCTTTTTCATTTTTGGCAATAGCTATGACCGATGTAGCAAGCTCAGGAATACTTGTTCCAATAGCAATAACAGAAACTGAGATTACAGCTTCACTTACACCTATTGACTTAGCTAAATCAATAGCGCTAGAAACAAGCCATTCAGCCCCATAATAAAGAGAAAAAGATGCGAAAATTATCCAAATCAATATCTTAAAACCTGATGTTTTATTTAGACTCTCATCAATAGCATCAGCAGCTGACAAATCTTCAGCGTTATACCTAACGACAAAAAATAAAAAAATAATGAGTGAAGTAAATAATATTAACCCTTCAAAACTACTAAGAAGGTTATCATTGTACAAAAAGAAGTATAACATTAATGAAAAAAACATCATTACCGGCCAATCTAATCTGTAAAAGGATTTAACAACTGGGATATTTCCAATTATCGCTGTCAGACCTAAAACCATACCAATATTGGCAATATTTGATCCTATTACATTATTAATCGCAATTGAAGAAGAACCATTTACAGCTGCTTTAAGACTAACTAAAAGCTCAGGTAGAGAGGTTGCAAATGCGACTACAGTCATCCCAATTACAACTTTAGAAATGTTAAATTTTAAAGAAATGGCTATAGATGCTCTTACTATAAACTCACCCCCAAGCACTAACAGTAGAAACCCTAAAAACATCCAAAATAAAGTCATAACATTTTTTAATTAATAATTATTTTATGATTTGAAGACTTACCTTCCTTGTAAAGGAAAATCAAATATAATCCTTTTTCTAAATTGATTTCTAACATATTTACATTTTTAAAGCTTAATAACTTCTGTCCATTTAAAGAATATATTTCAACTTTGTCTAGGTATGAATTAAAAGATATATTACCATTGGTTGGGTTGGGATAAAATTCAAAACCATTTTGATTTACAGAAATATTTAAATTATCAAACCAAACTTCTCCATAATTTTCTCCCCAAATATAATTTACTATCTCAGGTAAGTCAATAAGTGGGTTTCTGTTATTTTGCCAATTATAAATAATATTATTTCTATTTTTTTCAAAATCATCAACTGGGTCTAATTCATTCCAAGATAAAATAGTTTGAAGATCGCCTAACTGACCTACTGTATCAGGAAAACCATCAACAATATCTAAGCCATTATATCTTAAAGACAGAAATAAAACACTTCTTGCTACATCTCCTTTAAAACTATTTAAATTCCCAGTTGGACCATTATAATCTCCGTAATGCTTATTACCACGAGAACTATTTTCAGGACCATCTGAAGCTCTTATCCCATGTGCATCTGAATTAGCATGTCTTAAAGAGTCTATACTGGTTTGCCAATATTGATCAATTCCATCTGCATTTGAATCTGCAGAAATATTATTAAACCCACCTCTAGATCTTGGAAATGTNTGTTCTCTGTTCCATTTTCCTATATTACTTGAAGTTGTTTGAAAATCAATTTTAGATCTAGCCTGNTCGGTATAAACTAACCAAACTTGATTACTGTTTTCAGGGTTAACATCAGCNTGTTTTAATATTTCTTTGATATCTGAATAGCTATGNGCTCTAACTAATTCCGGATTAGAAATTATTTCTTTTAAAGCAATTATTAAATCTTCTCCGGCTAATCCATTTAAATTTGAATAATAATTTTCAGAAAAAAGGTTATTAACATTTGCATACGTGGGGTTTATTGGAGTCCCGTAATCAGCAATGATAAAATCATTGTCATTCACTCTAATAATTTGATTGTTATTTAATAAAATAAAATTCTCATTTTGAAAATCTAAGGACAACATCAGGTCCTCATCACCTTCATCAATTTCATCATCGATAATATCAATTAATACAGATGCAGAATCTTCACCTGACTGAATTGTTACATTGTCAATATCTGAATAGTCGTTAGAATCAAAGTTTTGATATTCTAGATTAAAAAATATTGTAATCGACTCTTGCAAGGCCTCTTCTGTAGTAAAGTTAATTTGAATCTGATCTCCTTCATTATAAAAATCTTGATCAAAACTGAAATTTATTCCATTTAAAAAAACTCCATTACCTTCATTTACTTCTCTTGGCGTGGGAGTATCAATAAAATATGAACCATTATTAGACCTTTGAATAGACTCGAAGTCTTTATTGCCATTTTCATTCTCATTTATCTGAATATTTACACCCAGTAGTTGCATTAAATTTTCATCATCACTATCAGATGTGTCATAAACTAATGCGTCAACCAAATTAGTGGTAGTCGCGAGAGTTGAATTAGGGAAATCACTTAAAGGTGCTTGATATATAGCTACAGCATCTGCTCCATTTTGAATAGAATTATTTGGAACTATAATTTGTGCGGATGGAGACACATTATTATTTCCTATTAAAAACAATCCGTTAAGATCAGTTTGGAATCCATTTAAGTCTATGGCTAAATAACTACTATCTGAACCATTACTAGATCCATTAAACAACACAATAATGTAACCATCTAAAGAAAAGTTTGGAGATTCTGATTTAATTTCAATAAACTCTAATTGATCTACAGAATCAGTATCAGAATCAATTTCATTTATAAACAATTGGGAATAGGTATTTATGTAAAAAAATGAAATAAAAATTAATGTTATCGATTTATGCAAAATGTTTTTTTACAAATATACTTTTTAATTAATTTCAACTTCACTAAATTTAATTTTTAAAAAAAAATAAATGAAATTAATTTTATTTAAAATAATCGCCAACTTGAACAAGTTATTGCTACCCAGCCTTTCCAAAAGAAGAGTTGATCTTACAAAGATTACTATAATCGAAAAAGCTGTTTTAGGCTGGAAATTATACATAACTAAAAAAGTAATTAATCAATAATACAACTTCTTTAAAAAAAACATAAACATGCTAAGTTAATTGGTTTTGCTTCTAATAGATTATTGAAGTTAAGTTTATGTTAAATCCAAACTCACAATAAATAATTG
>JGI20160J14292_10002817_pt1 | contig 13573 bp, 10 predicted proteins | sample COG_10_FD_14292 | JGI IMG/M metagenome (IMG submission 14292) | reverse complement strand
CCCTTTATCCGGTTTGACCGCAATGCCATTTTTGGCCAGATGGTCGAAAGCTGGCTTCAAAAGCGCAAAATCACGGTCAAGGATTCGATGGAGCTTGAAGGACTGGAAGCGATCTCAAGCATGGTGATGGCCAATCTTGGAGTCTCTATTGTACCAAAACGCTGTGTTCAGAATATGAACCCGCTACCGGTCAAACGCCTTGCGCTTGGGGCCAAAGCACCGGCACGCCAGCTTGGGCTTGCCTATCGTGACGGCAACCCCAAATTAACCGTTATCAAGGCCGCCGAGGCGGCATTTCTTGATGCAGTTAAAATTGGCGAATTTTCGGCCTAAGTCCGATCTGGCCCAAAATCTGGCTGTAAGTGCAGGTTTGACCGATGTCCAAACTATCATCTATGAAAATTCGGCGCGGATAGCCGCGCTGTGTTGGCCAAGGTCGGGAACATCACCCAATCTTGGCAAGATGCCATTTACAATCGCGCCAGGTGATAATAGCTGTACATCACCAGACGAGGTGCGAACCGAAACAAACCGGTTCTGCGGATGTTGCGTAAAAACATCCATATCATTCAACCGGCCAAAGGCAATTTGCGCCGCCTGCAGTTTTTCGGCAATTTTATCGATTGAATATTGGTTGAAAACCCCATTCATAATAGCATCAAGCGAAGTGCGATTTTCAACACGATGGACGTTGCTGTCAAATTTCGGATTTTGCGATAAATCGGGCTGGTCAAGAACATCACTACATAACCGCAGCCACTCGCGCTCATTCTGGATTGAGATCAACAGCATCCTGTCATCGCCACAACGATAGGCACCATAAGGCGCAATCGTCGGGTGATGCAACCCGGGACGCCGAATTTCCCGCCCACCATAATGATGCTGCAGATAGGGAACATTCATCCAATCGGCGAGCGCATGAAATAGCGACACTTCAATGGCGCGGCCGTCGCCAGTTTTTGCGCGAGCCACCAACGCCTGCAAAATCGCCGCATGCGCAGTCATTCCTGCCGCAATATCACAGATCGAAACGCCAACACGGCCAGGCTCTTCAGGCGCGCCGGTAATCTGCGCCAACCCAACTTCGGCCTGAACCAGAAAATCATAGGCCTTCATCTGGGCAAAGGGGCCTGACGCGCCATAACCGCTGATATCGCAGGTAATCAATCGTGGGTCATCCTTCCGCAAATCGGCCATCGACACGCCAAGGCGATCAAGCGCCCCGGGCATTAAATTCTGGATAAAGACATCAGCCTTAGACAGCATTTGTTTAAAAATTTGCAGATCATCAGGCTGTTTGAGATCAAGCGCGACCGATTCCTTGCCGCGATTTAGCCATACAAAATACGAACTATGCCCATTCGCATCAGCGTCATAGCCACGGGCAAAATCACCTTCTGGACGTTCAACCTTAATCACCCGCGCACCAGCATCGGCAAGCCTGCTTGCGGCATAAGGTGCGGCAACAGCCTGCTCAAGACTGATCACCAGCAATCCGTCAAGATCACGATTTGAGCCATTCGCCATTTAACTCTCCTGCCAATTCCGTATTTTGCTGCCGTGATCTGGCCAGCATTTCATTACGCCAGCGCCTTATAATCACGGATAATCGCCTCGGCGCGTTTAATCACTGGCACATCAACCATTGCCCCATCAAGCTGTACCGCTGATGCGCTATTGGCAGCAGCGGTCATGACGCGCTGCGCCCATTCATAATCGGCATCACTTGGCCGAAACACGGCTTTTGCCGGTGCAATCTGTTTGGGGTGAATTAACAGCTTGCCACCAAAACCCATTTCACGCGCGCGCCGTGCCTCCCCAGCCACAATTTCGGCATCATCAAACCGCACCGCGACGCCGTCAAGCGGCGGTGCCTTTTGCCCAAGGCGAGATGCAACAACAATCTTGCCACGCGCATAGTGAAGCGAATCCCATTGCGGGTCAGCTCCAATATCAAGCGAAAAATCCAGATGACCAAACGCGCATTGCAGCACTGATGGATGCATCATCATTGCCTCGATTGCGGCCAGCCCAAGCGCACTTTCAACAATTGGAATGATTGGCATACCCACGCCAAGCTGTTTGGCAATCACATCAAGATGATCAACCGATTCCGCCTTTGGCAGCATGATCATCTGTGGTGGGTTCTTGGCCAAAGCTGCCATGTCTTTGGCAAACCAGCTCGAGTCAAATCCATTGCAGCGCACGACCAACGGCACCGGCAAATCAGACCGCAACATAAGGGTGGCATGCGCTGCTGGCTTATCAGCATCAGCAACCGCATCTTCAAGATCCAGAATCACCGCATCGGCGCCACTGGCGCCGGCCTTTACCAACAATTCAGGACGATGCCCTGGTACAAATAACGGAACGGATAGGGGTTTTGGTGTGGTCATGGATCTGTCTTTCACAATAACGGCTAGGGGGTAACTGTGGCTTTCATCGTTATATTACCATCAGCGCCGCGAACACAGGTCGCAAGCATAGCTTTACCGGCATCATCATTTTCAGGTGACGCATCAACCATGATTGGATCACCACAAACCAATGGCCGAACACCGCGATAGGCCATATGTTTTGGCAACTTCCCGCCAATGCTGCAGGCCAGATTCAGCATTAATGTCGCCTGCAATGGTCCATGAACTAACAAGCCGCCATGCCCTTCGACATGGGTTGAATAGGGAAGATCATAGTGTATGCGATGACCATTAAATGTCAGCGCTGAATAGCGAAACAGCATCACGCTATTGGCATCGACCTGCCAGCGTTGCGCCGCCACGCTGTCGGTGATCGGGTCAAGCGGCGGCGCAGCAGTCACTTCTTCACGATAAACAACATCATGACGTTCGCGCAATCTCAACTGGTCCCCGACGGAAAATTCATGCGTGACCGCAATAAAACATAGATTACCACTTTTACCTGATTTAAAGCTGATATCATCAATGCGGCTTTGCTTTTTGACATGATCGCCAATCTTGAAATCACTATGAAATTCCAGCCATCCCCCTGCCCACATCCGGCGTGCATAAGGAATTTCAGGCAGAAAATCACCGCGCTTTGGATGGCCATCAGGGCCAAGCAGTTCCGGACTAACCGCCTCGGGTGCCAAACACCAATGCAGCCCGGCCGGCACCTCATTGCCGGTGAAACAATGGTCGCCAAGAGTATGTTTAAAATGATCAACCATGCGCGCCGTAATCACGTCATCGCTTGACACGCTATTGCCGATCCAATCGGAAAAATCCATAAATTCACTCCTTTGCTTGGTCATGCTGTCATGCCAGATAGTTTGTCATACAACCGGCTATCCTTGTAATTTGGCAGCAAGATCAGATGCCGAAACCAGTTCAAGCGCATTTGTCATCGCCCATAAATCATTGGCTCGATCATCACCGATAAGCGCCTTGGCCTTGGCAAGCAATCTCGTGCCAAGAAGCACCGGATCAATCGGCGACAGCAAATCAAATGATTGGGATCGTAATTGACCACCCTTTTGCTTGAGATCAACGCGCGCTGCACCATCGGCGATCTGATCATCGCCAATGATTTTAACCCGCTTGGCAAGTGCAATCAGATCGGCATCGTGGCACAGGCCATCATGATAGCTTTCATAGGCGGCAAGATTGACACCCCGAAGCACCATCGCCGCCAAGAAAACATAGCTGAATTTTAATTCAAGGCCGGTTTCAGGCGCTTTTATATCGCAAACATTCAGCCAGCGGGGCGCAATATAAACCTGTATTTCATCAAGATCATCAACCGCAACAGCACCATCAGCGCATAGCAAAAGTAATGCTTCGATCATTGCATGGGTTCCATGGCAACAGGCATGAAGCTTGTGGCTGACCGCAGAAAAAAAGAACTGGTCAAAAGACCAGTTATCAATTGCGGCACTGCCCCCAGCCGCGCCATGATGCGCTGCAAGAAAGCTTTGCGCGCCAGCAAATGCATCGGTGCTGGCGGTAAAACCGCGTTTTGCAAGGCTAGCCGCCTCAATGCCATTTGCCGCTGCGGCACCAGCATTGAATGGTTTTCCCATCGTACCAAATTGTGATTTCAGACCTGAGGCGCGTGTACTCACAAGACCCAAAGCCGCCCGGGTGGCAGCGCGATCAAGCTGATAAAGGCGCGATGCGGCAACGGTGGCACCAAAAGCGCCCGATGTAGCCGTTTGATGAAAGCCAGCATCATAATGATCGCGCCCCAGTACCATGCCAATCCGGCAGGCGGACTCAGCGCCAATCAAAAACGCATCAACGACATCATTAGCCGAAGCACCAATATCCTCAGCTGCTGCCAAGGCTGCAGGAAAAATCGCTACTGACGGATGACCAATATAGGCAAAATGCGTGTCATCATAATCCAGCGCATGCGAAATTGTACCATTTGCAAGCGCCGCAGCGCGCGCTGGTAGGCGTAATTTACTGCCGGTAACCGTCGCCTTGGCAACCCCACCTTCCGCAGCAACAAAATCACGAATAATGTGAGCCAACGGCTGATCAGCACCAGCAAGACTGACCACCATCCAGTCAAATAGTGATAATTCTGCCATCTTGCGGGCGTCTTGCGGCAGTCGGTCAGGCCCAATTGCGGCAAGCTCAAGCATATGCGGCAGTAAAGCTGCGTCAGACATTGTTAAGCCTATCAAATTATTACCAAGTCAAATCATTGCCAAATCATTGATCGACAATGGTTGGCCTGCCCAGTCTAACCAAAACCACAGGTATTTACCAAGCTCCAGATATTACTGTATCAATATAAAATTAGAAGTTGATGCCCCCTAGGGGGGCGGTGCCTCACGTCGATGTGTTTTGGGCAATTTTGGCTAATCAGGCATTTTCCAAGTGGCAGTTGCCATGGCAGCAAGTTTTCCATCGCTGCCCCACAGACGGCTTTCCATGAAAGATAATGCACGCCCTTTCTTGATGAAACGGCCCTCGACGATTGCACGCCCTTTAAGCGCAGGGCGCAAGTACTGCGTTTTCATTTCAATAGTAATGCCCATCCCAGCAGTTTTATGCAAAAGATGCCCCATCGAAATATCCATCACCGCCGCAATGATGCCGCCATGAAGGGATCCTTGCGGGTTCATCAGCATTTCATTGACCTCAAAGCTGATGCGAAGATGATCTTTTTCAGGAGCGGCTGCTTCTGCCGGCAGGTAGTCAAACTCCAATCCAATAAATTTTGACAGGAAAAAATTTTCAAAGACCTGTTCACTGCTCTCGAGAATAGACTCGATATGATCGCGAACCTGAACTGGATCGATTTTGCGTATATTAGTCAAAATATTATCTCCTAAGGCGTCATCATTTAAGGGGCATGAGTTAAAAACACTAGCGTGGAAGCGGCGCTGAAGTAAGCTTTGGCGAAACGACATGGATATCGTTGCTTGTCTATCTAGCTCATGTTACCGACACAGAAAACATCACAATCCCAAGAATTACACTGCCTCAGGCGTTTGTCTATAGCGAATTTTAGGTGTCATACCGCTGATTTTCCTATGGATTTTATCAAATGGCCGCAGCGTCTAGTCAAAACGAATTAGCGACGAATACGCCATCAGAAACGTTTGGAAAACCAGCTATTTCTTCGAATTTGCACTGGCATTTCCGTTAGCAGGTGCCTAGTCTAGGATATCTAGGGTTGCCAACAACATTATAAAGCTACCGCGCCCTGTGAAGGTTGGATTATTGCCCGATTTACTCGCGGTTATCTTCAAAATAAATTTGTCAAAGAGGTAAACAATGAGCAGTGGCAGTAAGACCGCCCTTATCACCGGATCCGGTCAAAATATTGGCCGCGGTATCGCCAACCAATTAGCGCTGGCCGGCTTTAACATTATCGTCAATGGCAGCCGCAGCCAAGACGCCGCCGAAGCCGTTGCCGCTGAGGTGCGCGCACATGGTGTCGAAGCATTAGTGGCGATGGGTAATGTCGGCATTAAAGCAGAAGCCGAAGCGCTTGCCAAAGCTGGACTGGATCATTTCGGCAAGATTGATGTTCTAGTTAATAATGCGGCAATTCGCCCGCATGGCCCGTTTTTGGATATGAACGACGATGAATGGCAAAAGGTCATGGATGTCGATCTGAACGCAGCAATCTGGCTATCACGAATGGTTTTACCCGGCATGATTGATAATGGCTGGGGCAGAATCATCAGCTTTTCTGGGATGAATGCCCAGCGCGGCTATCCGGGAGCCTCGGCAGTCTCGGTTGCAAAACACGCAGTTTGGGGGTTAACCAAGGCATTCGCCGTTGAATTCGGCACCAACGGCATTACCGCCAATATCATTGCACCGGGTACATTCCCGCCAAATAATGTTGATATTGAAAATGATGCGAAATACTCAGCATTACTAAAGGCAAACCCGTCAGGCCGACTTGGCCGAACCGAAGATATAGGCGCTATGGTTGCCTATCTCTGTTCCGAAAATGGCGGTTTTGTGAATGGTCAGATGCTGCAAATTAATGGTGGTGTGGTGATGCAGTTTTAAGGGTGTTGTCTGGAACAGCCCACCGTAGTAGTTGACTGTCAATCGCCGATAAGCTTGAAAAAGGTTGCATCCACAATAAGAAGTGACAGTTTTCTTGTGGTGCGCTATCGCTACATTATCACCAAGGATAAACCCTGCAATCAACCACCTGTCCAGACCGGCTTGCGCTTTTCCATAAAGGCGCGGCGCCCTTCAATATAGTCAGCACTGTCGAAACAGGCCTGAACCATCGCATCGCAAGCTACCAAATCACGCTGACTTTCATCCATGCTGGTCTGATTAGCGATAAATTTAACCGCATCAACAGTCAAAGGCGCATTAGCGGTAATCATTGTTGCCATATCTTCTGCCGCCACCTCAACTGCACCATCATCTGCAACCCGGTTGACTAGCCCCATAATCCGCGCTTCTTCAGCATCAAAACGGCGAGCTGTGAAAAAGATTTCCTTGGCAAAGGCTGGCCCGACAAGGGTCGCCAACCGATTAATGCCCAAAAAGCCATAGCCAAGGCCCAACCGCGCCGCTGGAATGGCAAAATTAGACCCCTGACCGCAAATACGGATATCACAGCAAACAGCCAGCGCCACGCCACCACCAACACAGAACCCATCAATTTGCGCGATCGTTGGTTTTGGGAAGGCCTCGACCTTGTCATAAACGCGCTTAGTCGTGGCATTATAATACGCAACGCCCTCAGCACTGGCTCGCTCGCTCTCAAATTTGGAGATGTCAGCCCCTGACACAAAAGCCTTGCCGCCAGCACCTGACAAAATCAACACCCGTACTTCCTTATCAGCAGCGAACCGGTCAAGCGCCACTTCTACCGCTTCCCACATTTCCAGCGAGACTGCATTACGCTTTTCCGGTTGGTTAAAAATTATACGGGCAATGGCGCCAGATTGTTTTACGATAATCTTATCTGTCATGGCTCGGACCATCCTTTACTTTATCTTTCCGGTGATGGGCTGATTGATCAGACCTCTAACGTTAAATTTGCATTGCCTTGATGATTTTGCATCCAGGCCAACTTTACTCTATATGATTTTGTCCTTACGTAGCGCAGCAATTTCTGCCGCACTATAACCCAGTGTTGATAGAATATCTTCGCCATGACCCCCGGCAAGCGGCGGCGGTGCCGCAAGGTGACTTGGGGTTCGGCTCATCATAATTGGCTGACCGACCAGATGCGTATCACCGCGCTCATGGCTTTTTACCGGCTGTGCTAGCCCAAGATGTTTAACTTGCGGATTCTCAAACGCTTGGCCAATATTGTTGATTTCACCAGCTGGAACACCGGCTTTGTTCAGAATATCAATCCATTCGGCGGTCGTTTTCGTGCCGGTAATCGAAGTAATCGCAGCATTAAGCGTATCACGGTTTTTTGACCGATCAGGACCAGTCGCATAATCAGGATTTGTGATCCAATCCTTGTGCCCAAGCGCGGCCGCAAACCGCTCCCAGATTAATTCACCGGCAACGGCAATATTCATGTAACCATCACTGGTCACAAAAACGCCAGTCGGGATTGAGGTCGGGTGGTTGTTACCTGCCTGTTTGGCAATATCACCATCCATCAGATACCGCGCCGCCTGAAAATCGAGCATGAACATTTGCGCCTGCAGCAGAGAGGTCTGCACCCATTGCCCCTGATCTGAATGTGCTCGTTCCAGCAGCGCAATAAAAATACCCTGCGCAGCAAAAAGGCCTGCGCAAAGGTCGGCAATCGGAATGCCAACACGCATTGGTCCCTCGCCCGGCGCACCGGTAATTGACATCAGGCCACCCATACCCTGGGCAATCTGATCAAACCCAGGACGCCCGCTGTAGGGCCCGTCCTGACCAAAACCGGAGATTGACGCATAAACTAGACGCGGGTTCGTTTTGGACAATGTTTTATAGTCAATGCCGAGCCGGTTTTTCACGTCAGGGCGAAAATTTTCAACAATCACATCTGCTTTTGCCGCAAGCTGACGAAAGATTTTCATTCCAGCTTCACTTTTCAGATTTAGCGTCAGGCTGCGCTTGTTACGATGCAGGTTCTGAAAATCTGGCCCCTCACGCGGCCCACCAAGCTGGGCATCATCTGCTGGTGCTTCAATCTTGATTACATCCGCGCCCCAGTCGGCCAACTGGCGGACACAAGTTGGACCCGAACGAACCCTGGTTAGATCAAGCACCAGATAGTCCTTCAACGCGTTGCTGGCAGACGGCGTTCTGGTGCCAATCTGACCAGCATGGGTCGGGGCGTTGGATGGTTTAGTCATTTCAGTCTCCAAAATCAGGTCAGCAAGTTAAAAAATTAAGTTGCGGACTGTGATATCCACATAAGGTAGCCTCGGTAGAAACGGATCTTCCAGATTAAACTCATATTTAATTTTTCCTGACGGTTGCTGTGCGACGTCAGATTTTACAATGTAATAAATGGTCATGCGCGAAATGATTGTATTTTAGATCTAATTTTTTGAATACAAAAAACTGTATCTAGTCAAGTATTGTGTTTGGTTTTTTCAAGGTCAGCAAACGATCAGCAATCCGATCATGAAATCGGCGTCTTTGCGCTGTATGGCCTTTTAGTCATAAAGTTGAAATCAACCCCTTCACCTGCCTGATTGACCTGATCCATATACAGTTTTTTATAGCCGCGATCGGCTTTCACCGTTGCCGGCGGCTGCCAATTGGCGCGGCGGCGTTCAATTTCACCGGCAGGCACCAGCAGGTCAAGCATACGGTTTGGCACATCAAGCCGGATTTGATCACCAGTTTCAACCAGCGCCAATGGCCCTCCAATTGCGGCCTCGGGGCTGGCATGAAGAACAATACTTCCAAAGGCGGTACCACTCATACGGCAATCCGATATCCGAACCATATCCTTAATCCCGGCTGTTGCCAGCTTCTTCGGGATCGGAATATAGCCTGCCTCGGGCATACCCGGCGCGCCTTTTGGCCCAGCATTTCGAAGAATCAAAACACTGTCTTTGGTAACATCCAAATCGGCCATATCAATCCGATTCGCCAGATCTTCCAGTGAATCAAAAACCATTGCAGGCCCCTGATGCGTCAACAAATCAGGTGAACAGGCCGATTGTTTGATAATTGCGCCATCCCCTGCCAGATTGCCACGTAAAAAAGCGATGCCACCACCAACATGAATCGGATCATCAAGACTGCGAACCACCAGTTGCGGAAAGGCCGCTGGCATCGCATCAATTTCTTCGCCAAGCGTTCGCCCTGTGACCGTCAGGCAATCAAGGTGCAAAAGCGGCTTTAACGCGCGCAAAATTGGCGCCATGCCCCCGGCGCGGTGCAGATCATCCATATAAAATTGGCCATTTGGTTTCAGATCAACCAACACCGGCGTATCAACGCCAAGCGCATCAAAGGCTGGCAAATCAACCTCGATGCCAAGCCGTCCTGCCATCGCGGTCAAATGGATAATGCCATTGGTTGAGCCGCCAATTGCCAACAACACCCGCAAGGCATTTTCAAATGACTTTGGCGTCATAATCTGTGACGGCCGTATTTGGTCTGCCGCCAGAGCCATCGCCCGCGCGCCAACCATTTCGGCATGGCGCAACCGGTCAGCGGCCACCGCCGGAATTGTGGCACCCCCAGGCAACATCATGCCAAGCACCTCGGTCATGCAAGCCATTGTGCTTGCCGTTCCCATCACCCCACATGTTCCCGCAGTTGGCACCAGCTTGCCTTCAATTTCATTAATCTCGGCATCATTGATGCGACCGCCACGATAATCGCCCCAGAAACGGCGGCAATCAGTACAAGCGCCAACGCGCTGATCACCAACGGTTCCCGACAGCATCGGACCGGTGACAAGCTGAATGGCTGGCACATCGGCACTGGCCGCCGCCATAAGCTGGGCTGGCACGGTTTTGTCGCAGCCGCCAATAAGCACACAAGCATCCATTGGCAGAGCGCCGATCATTTCTTCGGTATCCATTGCCATCAAATTGCGGAAATACATGCTGGTTGGAAAGGCAAAGGCCTCATGCAATGAAATTGTCGGAAATTCCATTGGCAAGCCACCGGCAAGCATGACCCCGCGTTTCACCGCCTCGACCAGTTTTGGCACATTTGCATGGCAGGCATTATAATCTGAATAGGTGTTGGCAATGCCAATCACCGGACGCGCCAGCGCATCATCGCTATAGCCCATTGCTTTGATAAAGGCCTTGCGAAGATAAAGTGAAAATGCCTCATCGCCATATCGGGTTAGGCCGCGCTTCATACCTTTTTGCTGATCACTCATTTCATGCCTCTTAAATTAGATAACCTTAAAACCATAGCAAGGAATGGGCGATTTGGTTCGCAGATTTTTTGCCCCCTTGCAAGCGATCGATTGGCCAAAGGCTTTTTGCTTGATAGCGCAAAGCCAATGCGCAAAACTCTAGACACCATTGCCCTATAAACTGCAATGGCATTTTCAACTTTTATCGGGTCTTGCAATGCCTTCAGCTTCTTCTGCCCTTATCCAAACACTTGCCAATAACGGGGTTGAGGTGATCTTCAGCCTTTCCGGCAATCAGATCATGCCGCTTTATGACGCTTGTATTGATGCGAATATCCGCATCATTCATACCCGCCATGAAGGCGCTGCTGTCTATATGGCAGAAGCCTATGCCCAGCTGTCGGGCAAGCTTGGCGTGGCATTGGTAACAGCTGGGCCGGGATTGCTAAATGCGGTATCAGCACTTTATTCGGCAGCGCGATCAGAAACCCCGATCTTGCTCATCAGCGGCGATGCAGGTCTTGGCATGGATGGACGCGGCGGCTTTCAAGAGCTTGATCAATGCGCAGTAACTGCGCCAATCACCAAACATTCGGCACGGCCACTGAATGCTGCGGCAATTTTATCTGATCTCGATCATTGTATTTCAACCGCGCTTAGCGGCACGCCCGGCCCAACTCATCTCGCACTTGCCTTTGATCTATTATCCCAAACAACCGGGCTTGACGCTGCCAAACAAGTGACCTTAAAGCCAGCCAATGCCATGAGCCAAAGCGATCTTGAAACGGTCATCAAGGCGATTGATGCGGCCAAACATCCGCTTATCATGACCGGCCCACAGGCAAATCGCACCCGCCAGCCAGCTGCCAATACCGCGCTTGAGGCGGCGTTAGGATTGCCGATTATCTGTCTTGAATCGGCACGCGGCCTTTCCGATAGTTTTTATGGCGATCTAACAGCGGCGCTTAAATCGGCCGATCTGGTTATTCATCTTGGCAAGCTGGCCGATTATTCAACCGGCCTTCATGCCAGCGGCCGCATCACCAAAAGCACGCCAATCATCTCAATCCTGACCGACGATCAAACCGCGCCGATGCCAGCACATGACGATCATCCAATCACGCTTATCCGCACCGGCAATATTCCTGCCAGCATGATCCAGCTTGCCAAAGTGATTAATGATCGGCATGTTTCGGTTTGTGATGTCGATTGGCCAGGTACCGTCACCGCATCAATCACCCGCCGCCTTGCATGGCAAGCAAGCGATCAAGGCCGCCATCCGGCCGTCCTTACCACGCAATTACAATCTGCAATCAATCAGGCTGCATCACCAATTCTTATCGCCGATGGCGGCGAATTCTGTCAATGGGTTCAGGCTGGCTGCAGTGCCCCGCGCCGCATGATCAACGGGCCATCTGGCGCGATTGGCGGCGGCATTGCTTATGCGATTGGCGCCAGCATTGCCTGCCCTGAAGCCAAAATTTTTCTGGTCATGGGCGATGGAACTGCCGGTTTCTATCTTGGTGAAATCCACACCGCGGTCAGAACAAACGCCAATATCACAGCAATCATTGGCAATGATTATCGCTGGAATGCCGAGGTGCAAATCCAGATTGATACCTATGGGCCAGATCGTGTCTATGGCTGCGATCTGGATGAAAAAGCCGATTATNCCGCGGCCGCGATTGGGCTTGGCGCACAGGGGCAAAATGTGGGGCCAGATGATGATCTGGATGCCGCGCTTCGCAACGCCAGCGCATTTCAGGGACTAGCCGTGCTGAACGTGTTGATTGATGGGCAGGCTGCACCAAAATTCATACCCATGAAACTTTAGCCGATAAAATGATAAAGACTGGCTAAGGCCGCGCTCTGCTGCTAGGCAAAGCTGGCTTCGCGTGCCCGCACCAAAGCCACTAATGTGTCATTATAAGGTGTCTTAATTCCCATCTCCCGTCCAAGCACCGGCACCATGCCATTAATGGCATCGATCTCGGATCGCTTGCCAGCAAGATGGTCAAGCCGCATTGACGGGCTAGCATGTGGCATATCAGCGGCAAATTTAACCCCATAGGCGACCGCGTCATCAAAGGAAAAAGGCAATATTTTTTGTCAGCCCAATTTCATAGGCTTCAAGCATACAGCCAAGCGCAACAATGCGCCTATCTTCATCACTGAAAAGCTCGCCAATTGTGCAGTCAAACGCCACCGATGGTGCGCTGCACATCACATTGCAGATGAATTTTTCCCAAACAAGTTGATGAATATCGGCAAAGGCAGTGGCCTTGAAACCGGCGGCCTGCCAAAGCGATTCAATCCAGACCAGCCGATCCGTCATGCCGCCACCCATTTCACCAATTCGGATTTGCCGCATCGCATTATGATGAATATGACCCGGCCCCTTAATTGAAGCACCAAAGCCTTCAGCAACGCCAAGCAACACATTATCGGTTGGCATATATTGGGCAATCCTATCGCCAGCGCCAAGCCCGTTCTGGATCGTTAGAACCAGCGAATCCGGTTGCATGACTTTGGCAATTTCTGCCGCAGCATCACCAACACCATTGGCTTTGGTAGCAATCACGTAAAGATCAATCGAGCCAAGATCGGCAATTTGATGAACTGCGGTAATGCCGCCGATCACACGGTCGCCACTCGCGCCTTCTAAATGAAGACCCGTTTTGCCAATGGCGGTAATATGTTCCTGCCAAAGATCAACAACTGATATTTGATATCCAGCTTCGGCGAACAGCCCTGCATAAACCGACCCCATTGCGCCTGCACCAACAATGGCGATGCGCGGCACATTCATGTTTTTAGAACTTGATTTTGCCAC
>JGI20160J14292_10002801_pt1 | contig 13626 bp, 8 predicted proteins | sample COG_10_FD_14292 | JGI IMG/M metagenome (IMG submission 14292) | reverse complement strand
ATGCATTCTGCAATAGCAATTCTTCCTTGATAGCCTGTGTGAGAGCATGAACTACAACCAGTTGAGCTCCATACCTTTTGAGATGAATCTAAATTAAATAGTTTTTGTGCTTGAGTTGAAGCTACTTCTTCTTTTTTGCAATCCAAACACAATCTTCTTACAAGTCTTTGAGAGATTATTGTTCTTAAGCTAGAGGCTAGCAAGAATGACTCGATACCCATATCTCTTAACCTAGTAATAGCAGCAATAGCACTATTTGTATGAACTGTTGAAAGAACTAAATGTCCTGTTAAACTTGCTTGAATACCGATCTGAGCTGTTTCAACATCCCTCATCTCACCCACCATTACAACATCTGGATCTTGTCTAAGAATCGCTCTAAGGCCTTTAGCAAAGGTATAGCCTGTCTTAGAATTTACTTGGGTCTGCCCTATCCCTCTCAAAGTATATTCAATTGGATCTTCTACTGTAAGTATGTTTTGTGATGAATCACTTAAATACCTTAAGCCTGAATATAAAGTGGTAGTCTTTCCTGATCCTGTAGGCCCGGTAAATAAAATTATACCCTCTGGGTTCTTAAGAGATGACTTATAATTTGAAAGTATTTTAGGTGGCAGACCTAAATCTTCTATATTTATTTGAGCTGATTGTTTATCAAGAAGTCTTAAAACAACTCTCTCACCATATGATGAAGGCAAAGTTGACACTCTAACATCAATACTTTTATCTCCTAGAGAAAGAGACACTCTGCCATCTTGTGGTAGCCTTCTTTCCGAGATATCGAGTCCTGAAATAATTTTTATTCTTGATATTAAAACAGATGAAATTTTGCTATCTTGAGAAAGAACTTCTCTAAGTATTCCATCCACTCTGAACCTAACAACAATTCTATCTTCATAGGGTTCGAAATGTATGTCAGATGCTCTGGCTTTAATTGCCTGGCTTATCACTCCATTTATTAACTTAATTATAGGAGTATCATTTGAACCACTGAGCAAATCTTCGGTAGCAGAGATAGAGCCTGCAAAAGTTTGGAGATCAAACTCATCAGATAATTCTTCAGAAATGTCATTGGATGCATTGTTAACAGAAAAGGTATTAGTCAATAATTCATTAAAATTTTCTGGATTACATAGAGTTAAAATAAAGTCATTTTTTAAGAACTTGTATATTTCATGATACAAATCAGGTGATATTTTATTAGGTGAAATAACTTCATAACCATCTTTAGTCATATTTGCTATAACTTGATTTTCTTTTACAAAGTCATATGGAAAGATATCAAAGGTATTTTGTCTTAATTCTTTATCAGACATTTTTTGTTAATCTTGAGTTTCTGTTAAGTCGATTAACTTAGTTGATTCGCCTGAAAGCATTTGTCTTGCTTTAATATAGTTATATTTTTCATTTGAAGTTGCATTTGCAGAATTTGAATCAGTGATTATTGTTGGTCTCAAAAAAACCATTAGATTTTTCTTAACAGTGGTAGATGAAGAAGATTGAAATAATTTTCCAAGAATAGGCACAGAGCCAAGAAAAGGTACTTTAGAAATACTATCTTGGGTATCTTCATCAACTAGTCCACCTAGGACGATAATTTGGTTGTTATCAACAAGCGCAGTCGTTTCGATTGCTCTTTTGTTAGTAATAATATCAATGCCACTCATTGGGACTCCTGCAACACCTGAAACCTCAATTTTAATCTTCAGAACTACTGAACTACCTTCATTTATTTGAGGTGTAACCTCAAGCTTAATACCTACTTCTTGTCTCGATGTAGTTCTAAATGGATTTGCATTATTTGTTCCTAAACTTTCACCCGTTGTGATGGGAATTTCTTGACCAATGATTGATGTTGCAAGCTCATTATCCATTGCCATAATTGAGGGTGTTGAGAGAATATTTGAATTTGAATCTTGAGCTATTGCATTAATAATACCAACGAAGTTATCTTTGCCAGGAGTAAGGTCGCCAAAACCAGCAATTAAGCCTTGTGTATTTAGTAATGAAGCAGCTGCGGTAGTTGATAGGGTTACATCTGTACTATCAGCTGCAGATCCTACTATTGAAAGTAAGTCTGGACCTGAGCCTGTAAATCTTGTTACACCAATTGGTACGCTATCTTTATCGGTACCATTAAAAATAGTTTCAATTCCTAAATTTTTTGCTGCTGTTTCTGAAAGCTCTACAATAATTGCCTCAACTAAGACTTGAGCTCTTCTTATATCCAGTTGGGAAATGATATTCCTGATTGTACTAAGGTTTGCTTCAGCCGATGCAATAATTAAAGAATTAGTTTTTTCATGATGGGTAATTACAGTTTTAACATCATCAGCATCAGGAAGAAAACTCCCAGAAATAGAACTTAATATTGCAGCTATATCAGCTGATTTTGCATACTTTAAATATATTACATCAATGGAATCATCTGATTTAACATCTCGATCAAGGGATTTAAGTGTATCTTTAATATTAGAAGTGACAAATTCGTTAGCAGAAACTATTACAGAATTAGATGGACTAAATGGAATAGCAATGAATTTATTAATTGTAGGGTTGTTTTGAGCCTTTAATTTATCTAATATCCTCACCGCTTCAATCGATGATAGATTATCAAGCTTTACTATTGAGATTTTAGCAGTATTATTTTTATCAAGATCTTTTATTAAATCGCTAATTCTTTCTACATTGCTTACTCTATCAACAAGTAAAATCGAATTAATTGATGGGATACTAGATAGATGAGATTGCCTTCCGGTAATTGGCTTAATCATTGGCAGAATTTCTTCAGTTGACCTGTTAAATAAAGGTAAGACAACTGTCTGATAGTCACCAGAAGATATTGATGAAGCATTCTTATCCCTTGTAGCCTCATTTTCCGGAACAACTCTTACAAAACTGTCTTCTACAATTGCACTAAAACCATTTACTTGAATTGTTCTTAAATATACATCCCATACCTGGATTCTATTTAAATTTGCATTAGAGTAAATTGTTATTCTTCCTTTAACTCTTGGGTCAAGGATAATTGTTTTTTTTGAAAATTGAGCTATATCTTGCGTTACTTTTTTAATATCAACATCTTCATAATTAAGAATAAAAGAATCTTGAGAGTAAAGTGAATTAATATTTCCAATGGAAAGCATTAATAGTAGTAAAATTTTATTAAGAGTATGCATATTACCTATTTATCTTTTTGTCTCTCAATTCTATACATTTTTTGTCCTTGACGGAATAAGGCATCATTTTGATTTACTTCCACAAGCTCAAATGAGCCTTCAAGAAGATCTCCAAGTGTAACAAGAAATTCTTTATTGCCTTTTTTAACAATTACAGAAGAGTCTTGATTGCCAGACCTTACACCTATTAATTTATAATTAAATTCTACTTGATTACTTTCTTCAATAAGGGTCTCATCTACTTTTAGTGATGAAGAGCTAGTTTTAAAATCATTAAGATTCATATTGTCTATTGTTAATATTTTTGGTTTATCAATATTAGAGGAAATAATTAAAAATATAATAAATACTGCAGGTATAAACAGTAGAGATAATGTTACTTTTTTTATAATTTTAAAATTTAACATAAAAATATAGGGCTACTATTGTAGCCCATATTTTTACTTAACAATTAAAAACTAAACTTAACACCCAGTGAGACTGAGGTACCTAGTTTATATTGATCGTAAATAACTGAAGAAGCCATTGATGCATAATACTCTTCGTCTAAGAGGTTTCTAAGCTCTAAAGATAGCTTTAATATTGAAGTATCGTAGAATATTTCTTTTGAATATACAAAATCAACAAGAAGTGGAGGTTCTTCAATAACATCCGGAAGAACATCTATACCTCTCGCACGCACTCTGTCACTCACATAGTTAATAATTAATGTACCTTGAGATCCGTTTTGGAAATCATCCCAACCTAATTGAATATTTCCAATAATATCTGATTGACCTTGAAGACGTGTGTCTCTTCCATTTGCAAATAATGAAGCAGCATTAATTAATGATCCTTGGCTATTTACATAAGTATCATTAGCTCCATATACAACTTCTGATTCAGTAACAGTAAGATTCATTTTTAAAAGAAATTCCTTTGAATTGCCCCAAGATGAGTTTGGTAATAAGTCTTCAAATACTCTTTCATACTCTAACTCAAAACCGGTTAATTCAGCACCAGGAACATTTTGATAAGAGGTAACAATCAGATCACCAGACTCATTAACAACTTCTTCAATAGGCTTAGATATATCTTTATAAAATAATCCAGCGGTTATAAATTGATTAGTACTCCAATAGTACTCTGCTCTAAAATCAATATTATCAAGCTCTGTATTTTCTAAATACAATGAACCTGCAATAACTCTATCAGTATCAACATCTATAAATAATGTTGGTGAAAGCTCTCTAAATGTTGGTCTTGCTATAGTTTGAGATAGACCTAATCTAAATTGAAGATTTTCGTTGAATTCAGGTAAATATGTAAGAGTGAATGATGGCAGCATATAATCTTCATCAAGAACCTTTTCTATATCTAAATCTACGGGCTGAAATACATCATATGTATTTACCATTTGCTCACCATTTTCAGATCTCACACCAACAGCAAGTCTATACTTTTCATTTATATACGTATCTAGCGTCAAATAAATTGAATCGGTGGTAAGTTCACCCTGATAACCAGCTGGGGATGATGCTGCTGTATTTTCTATTAGAATTAATCTTGAAGGGTCAAAGTTTTTATCTTCAAAAATGTAATCAATTCTATTATCTAAACCATCTTGAGGTATAGGCCCACCTTCTGCTAAAAATCTATAACTTCTAACTTGAGCGTCTCTATTATTTTCAGTTAAATCATAGCCAACCTTTAAAACAGCATCAGTTTCAAAAATTTGGATAGGATAAGTTAAGTCTAGACCTATATTCTCATTCTTATCCTTAACATAACTAAACTGAGTTTGGTTTCTTCCCGTATTAACATCATATCTCCAGAAACCTCTATCATCAGTATCTTCATAAAATACTACTCTTTCATAAGGTGAATGTCTTGATGCTTCTCCAGAAGTTAATCTTAAATCTAGCTCTGCCCCACTATCATATAAATATGAATAGTTGATTTGATTATTGGTCAATTCTCTCTCAAAAAACTCTGTGAAATCTTCTCTAACATTTCCAGCATCACTTGAGTCGTAACCTTGAAGAGTTCTTGCTCTTTTTGTTCCCTTGTGAATATACATACCAGTATATTTAAGTTCATAAGAATCTGTATCTATTCCAAGAACTGACATCGCATAGGATGTAACATCGTTAGAGGTACTTAAAAATGTTTTATCATTTGATACAATAACATCGGCAGTACCATCACCTTGCGCTTGAAGTGTTCCAGTTTGACGAATACCATCCTGCGTATCCCATGAGCTTCTCATACCCGCAGTAAACATAACACCAAAAGTTGCACTTGAATCTCCAAGTATTTCATCAATAGAAATATCAAGCTCATCTCCATAAGTAAAATTAAATGATGAATCTAAAGGAACTTCTCCCTCTTGGATAACCCACAACTTTGAATTCTCAAATTCACGACCAGCATTTGCCAATTCGTATGTTTGAAAATTAGATCTATCTAATTTTTGATTTCTATTAATAGCTTCTTGCACCATATTAGGAAAATCTCTAGTACCGTCGTCATATCCGATGTCATCATCACTGCCGCCATCATATAACAAACCATCAGACAAACTTGTTGCATCATTAAATCCAGATGAAAAAGAGAAATCTAATATTCTCTCTGAAGGAACTGGCTTGGTCTCTATTTCAATAATACCTCCACCAAACTCTCCAGGCATGTCAGCAGAATAAGTTTTTTGTATCACCGATGAATTAATTATTTGAGTAGGAAATAAATCAAGTGGCACAACTCTCTTTAATGGCTCTGGACTGGGTAAATTAGAGCCATTCAAGGTTGCCGCAGAGTATCTTTCACCCAAGCCTCTAACGTAAACATACTTACCTCTAACTAAACTTAGGCCAGTAAGTCTAGTTAAAGCAACTGCAATGTTGTCATCACCGGTTCTTTCAATTTCAGAAGAATCTAAGATTGCTGATATTTCAGATGTATCTCTTTTTTCATCTGGAATAAATGAACCGCTTACTACAACTTCTTCAATTTCTTGGCCAATCATAAAAGGAGCTATTAGCAATAAACTAATAGCTGCTTTATATTTTGTTTTATTAAATTGGTCTATTGTTGTTCTCATTTGTTTCTCCAATAAAAATTATTTGTTATCACTCTTATTATTGGACGTCTATAGTTCCAGAAAGTGTCCAGTTCTTATACCAAGTATCTGTAGCACCCTTGATAGCACCAATGTAATCAGTTGTATCAAAGAAACCATCAGCATTATATTTATCAGGAATTGTTGTTACTGTAGCAGCTGACTCAGATGATCCATTAACAGGACCGCTGAGTGTGTTCACATAAGAACCACTTCCAGAATTTGCTCCATACAAGTTATTAGCACCCTCTTTTACAATAGCCTCAATTGAAGCAACAGTTGCTAATCCATCAGTTTTAACAAAACCATTACACTGCATTGCCACTGAATTCATTGAAAAGTGAGGAGTAACAGCGCCATCTTGAGCAGTTTCTGCAAAAGTTGTTTCTATACAATTAGTGGAGCTATCTTTAACAACAGCTACACCATTAAAGTATTGACCAGAAACACCTTCTTTTAATTTAAATATTTCATCCTTACCACTACTTAGGAAAGTAAAGTTTGAAACAATTGGATTAGATCTTGGTTCTGTTAAGTAGGCTACAGCAGCATCAGCATTAGTATTATCTGATTCAACGACATGATCACCAACTCCATTTGATTGTTGAACTAATACATATTGCATTCTACCTTGATATCCCCAGTCTATGTCTAGATTATCGTCACCAGCACCTGTGCAAATTAAACGTTTAACATCCACAGTGCCACCAAAAAATTCGACACAATCATCTTGATTATTATGAACTTGGATATAATCAACAACAGTTCCATTACCAACTCCACCAAAAGTAATTCCATTAAGTTCATTTCCAGGGAAAACCTCATATCCTGCATATTGAACTCTTACATATTTCAATGATCCGCTACTGTCATTAGGTAGCTCACCACCCATAGTATCGCCAGATGAACCTTCTACTTCTTTTTCACATGGATTAACTCTTATTCCAGCGCTAGAAGAAGAACCTGCCGTTGAAAATGAGCATTTATTTATAGGTGCTTGACCTAAAATTACTAATCCGCCCCACAAACCACGAGTATTAACAATATCAGCCTCACCTAATATATCCTGTCTTCCAGTCATAACTATTGGAGCTGAAGAAGTGCCAACTGCATGAATATCTGAACCTCTCATAACTACTAAATAGTCATTTCCAGACTCACCAAAAATTGTAACGCCTGGTTCAATAGATAATTTAGCACTTACGCCACCAGTTTTAGCTCCATCAGCACCCATATCTTTACCAACGGCTACTTTTCCATCTAGTTTGTAATAGTTGCCAGCAACAAGTGTAATGTCTTCTATAACTTCACCAGATAGACTACATACTTTTTTACCTAAAAGCACTTCGGATTCAAGAGTACCATTAGGGCATTCAGGGGCTGTAAATAAACCTATTGTCCAGCCAGATGCCCAGTTGTTCTCAATATCAGAACCAGGTGAGAATGCACCAATATAATCAGTTGCTGAAAACCATGTATCTACAATGTATCTTCCTTCTTTTGAACTATATGTTGGGCACAAGTCAGTTGGGGTGCCTGCTGAATGAGGGCCTACTGCACACATAGCTTGAACTTTTGAACCATTAAATGCAGAAACAACAGCTTCTTCGGCATCACCAAGGAACATGCCTGAAACTAGAGTATTTGTTCCAAGAACTAAATCTGTAGCTCTTTCTTTTAAGGAAGCTTCTAATTGTGCCGCTGTTACTCCACTAGAATCTGTATCAGCTTTAAAAGGTGAAGTATCACCAGCAGAATCCATAAAGATAGAATGATGCTGAAGTTTAGGTGTTAAAGCGCCATCTTGAATTGTTTCTAAATTTGTTGATTCAATAAGATTTTGTGAATTAGCATTTACTACTATTCCATTAATATAAATACCAGAAACACCTTCTTTATATTTCAATGGTTCGTCAGCGCCTTGAGCTAGAAAAGTAAAGTTTGCAACCATTGGCCTTGATCTTGGCTCTGTTAAAAAGCCAACCGCTGAGTCTGCATTGGTATTATCAGACTCAACTACATGATCGCTTGTATCGGATGATTGTTTAACAACAACAAACTGCATTTTTCCTTGATAACCCCAATCTATATCTAGATTATCATCACCTGCATTAGTACAAATTAAGTGTTTAACATTAACAGTTCCACCAAAGAACTCTACACAGTCGTCTTGATTATTATGAACCTGAACATAATCTACCTCTGTTCCATACCCAACTCCACCAAAAGTAATACCGTTTAATTCATTACCAGGAAAAATCTCATAACCAGCATATTCAACTCTTACAAAATTTAGTTTTCCAGAATTATCGTCTGGTGTGGCTCCGCCCATAAGAGCATCAGAACCCTCTACAACTCTTTCACAAGCAGCAGTTCCTCTTACATCATTTGAACATTTATTTATTGGGGCTTTACCTAAAATAACTATTCCACCCCACAAGCCTCTTTCAAGCTCACCAACCGTTCCTTCTATAGCAGTATTATGAGTGAATCTAATAGGTTTTGATCTAGTTCCATTTGCTATTAACTTTGAACCTCTATTAACAACTAGGTAATCATTGGACGTTTTACCCATGATAACAACACCAGCAGGTATTGTTAGAGTTCCAGATACGCCACCAACTTTGGTACCATCACCACCCATGTCTACACCAACATCTACTTTATTTAACATTCTATACATTACATCGTTAGTTAAAGTTAACTCGCCTGTTATTGGGCCTTCAATAGCACAAACAGTATTTCCAGCTACAGGAGATCCATTTGTAATAAATTCAGATTCAGGACAAGAACCGGTAAGAACGTTACTGCTTGAGCCGCCCGTTCCTCCCCCACCAGTTGGGTTATCAAGTGAACCTAACTCACCAGGTGAAGCAATTGAGGTGTCACCGCCACCACCACATGCGGTTAATACAAAGATTGTTGTTATAAATGAAATGTTTTTAAATGATTTAGTGAACATAAATTACTCTCCTCCAAGGAAATATGAATCTATTTAACTTGGCTTGCGAAAAGTTAGTGAGGAGAAATTGAAAATAAATGCTAAATTATTGTTTCGAAATGTATATGAATGTTACAGATTTGTTAAGTGCTTATTTGCCTAACGGGAGTGTAAACCAAAACTGAGAACCTTTGTTGGGGGCATTTTTAACACCCACATCACCGTTAAGACTATTTACTAGATTTTTAACAATAGCCAAGCCAAGCCCACTACCTTTTTTCTCGGAAGCTCTAGCCTCAGCTGTTCTAAAAAATCTATCAAAAATTAATAACTTATCTTCATCTGATATACCACGACCTGTGTCAGTGACAGAAATGATTATATTTTCATCTTTAATTTTTGTTTGTGTATTGATAGTAATAGTTGAATTCTCTTCGCTATACTTAAATGCATTATCAATTAGATTTGTTAGTATTCTTTCAAGTGCTTTTTTATCAGCCAAAACATATTGAGGCTTGTTTGGACATATACACTTTATAGAAATGTTTTTCTTTTTACCAAGATGTTTGAGGGAATCAATAACCTCATCAATAGAATGCTTTATATCAATTTCTTCTATTATAAGTTTCAATTCTCCATGATCTATTCTTGAGAGATCTAGTAGGTCTGTTACCATTTCGGTTAATCTTTCGGAGTTATGCAAAATTGCTTTAGAAAAAACTTTTGCTTGCTTCTTATCATCTAGCGCTCCCTGCAATAAAGTTTCTGAATTTGCTCTAATAACGCTCACAGGAGTTCTTAATTCGTGCGATACATTTGAAATGAAGTCTCTTCTCATAGAGCTCAACTGTCTAAGTTGGGTTATGTCATGAATAACTAATATAAATTCTTTACTTGTTTTTGATTGATTCATTGAAGCTAGAATCCATTTAGTAGACTTATCTTTATTTTCAATCTCAAACTCTATATCAGCAGATTTAGTCCTTTTTGTTTTTTTATAGAGACTTTGTATTGATTTAACATCTAAATCTTTTATATCTAGATCTATAATATTTTTTCTATTCAATATTAGTAAAAACTGTTCGTTGCAATAGGTTATTTGGCCTTCTTGTTTGCAACCATAATTCCTTCACCAAGATCATCGAGCACAGATCCAAACTCATCTCTTTGCTTAGCTAATAAATTAATTTGAGATTTTAAATCTTCTGATATTTGCGAAATACTTCTGGCTACATTGCCAAATTCATCAACTCTATCTGTTGGCAATGCTTTAATAGAGCTTTTCTTAAGTGAGCCACCAGCGAGATTTGATGCAGCATTAGCAAGTTCTGCAATGCTTGTATATGTATAGTTAGCTGCAACACCACTAGCAATAGTTGCAACCAATAATGCAACCATGGCAACTAGTAATATGGATAAGTCTAAACTTTGAATAGCTTTATCTAGATAGGTATAAGGAACTGCAATTCTTATAATATTGGGTGATACTTCATTCTTGTCTCTTATAGCAAAGTAAAGTTGTTGTTGTTGAACAGAGTTGCTATATCTTGATGACCAACCAAAGCCATTATTTATTGCCTCAATAAATTCTTCTCTATCATTGTGATTTTCTAAAGAAGCAAGCTCTGTTTGATCTATATATGAATCTCCAATAACAGTTCCATCATTTAATATTAAAGTCACCCTTGAATTTGATGCTTTACCCAGTCTATCGGCAATAGAATCTGCATTATTATTTACTTGTAATTCATCAACCTCATCAATATATTCTACAAGTAAGGATGCTTGTCTTTGAAGTTGCTCTACAATTTGTTGTTCAAAAGTTTTTGTGAGATCTCTCTCGGCAATAATGTAAGAAACAGTGATACTTATACTAAGAGAAATAAATACTAATAAAAAAATTCGGGATCTAATGCCCATATTTAATCAGGGGTTCTTGTGAACTTGTAACCAACTCCCCTTATAGTTTGAACATACTTACCCATACTGCCAAGCTTTTCTCTTAAACGCTTAATATGTGTATCTACTGTTCTTGTTGTAACTTCAGCACTATAACCCCAAACATCAGACAATAACTGATCTCTAGATTGAACTCTGCCTCTTCTATCAACAAGTTGACATAGTAATTTAAATTCAAGGGCAGTAAGAGTTATTTCATTATTATCTACAAAAACTTCATGGGACTCTGTGTCGATAGATAATTGTCCAAATTGTCTTTGAACCTCAACATTATCTGATTTTTTTTCTCCTCTTTTTAAGACTGCTTTCATCCTAAGAATGAGCTCTCTTACACTAAATGGTTTAGTAACATAATCATCAGCACCAAGCTCAAAACCGACAACCTTATCAACCTCGTCATCTTTAGCTGTTAAAATTATTATTGGAACGGAAGATTTCTCTTTATCCGATTTAATCTCCCTGCATAAATCCAAACCTGAACCATCGGGAAGCATTAAATCTAAAAGTATTAAAGAGAAGGAGTCTGATTCAATCTGAGATTTAGCTTCTAGCAATGATGATGCGCCAACAACATGATATCCCTCTCTAGAGATATTGTACTCTAAGGTCTTTCTTATATCTGGCTCATCTTCAATAATTAATATTTTTTGTGACATAAGTAAATAAGATTAAACTATACCTAGATATTTATACTCTTTTTTTTTAAAAGATACAGTATTTTTATTATAAATTTAAAATTCTTGTTCAAACTGTTTTCTCAGGGCTGGTTTGTCAAATTTTCCTGATCCAACTTTAGGCAGATTACTATCTAAAAATTTTATATTTAAAGGTATTTTGAAGGAAGCTAATCTTGTCGCTAAAAATGACTGTAGTTCATCTGAGGTCAGACTCGAATCTTCTCTCAAAAATATTGCTGCACATAATACCTCGCCAAGTCTTTCATCTGATATACCAAATGCAACTGCTTCTAAGACATCTTTATGCTCATACATTGCTGCTTCAACTTCTGGGCAAGCAATATTCTCCCCTCCTCTAATGACAATATCTTTAACTCTATCAAGAATATATAAAAAAGGACCTTCGAATTTCCTAAGTCTCCAGACTTAAACCAGCCATCGTCACTCATACATTCTTTTGTAGCTTCAGGATTTTTCCAGTAACAAATCATATTTCCTAAGGACTTAATTGCAATTTCACCAATCTCTCCTTCCCCAAGCTCGTTCCAGTTTTCATCTATGATTCTAATTTCAGTTAAAGGAGGGACAACTCTTCCTGTTGATTGAGGGTGATCAACATATTCATCTCCACTTCCAAGAGCTCCTAATGCATTTGTTTCTGAAAGACCATAACCAATACCAGGTCTTGCTTCGAATTCAGAGTCTAGTTGTTTAACATGCTCAGCCGGTCTTGGTGCCCCACCCGCTCCAAGTGTCTTTAAGGATGAAAGGTCATAATTTAATCTCTCAGGATGATTTAATAATTCCCATGTTTGTGTTGGGACGCCTGTGATATCAGATATTTTTTCTTGTTCTATTAATTGCAATGCTATGCCTGCATCCCATTTTTTCATCATAACAATTTTACGTCCAACCAAAATGGACATAAACATGCCTGCATGACTTCCTGTAACGTGAAAAAGTGGCACACAAAGTAAAATTGCTGAAGCCTCGTCGAGTAATGGAGGAGTATTTGGATTTTTTTGATTATCAACTTCTTTCATAATAGAAGAAAAACATGCCCAGCTAAATAGGGTTGCAATTACTGCTTTTTGAGAAGATAAAACTCCTTTAGGTTTGCCTGTTGAGCCAGATGTATAGTAAATAGTTGCTGGGTCATTTCTACCAATTTCAATATCAGGAAAGGAAATAGATTGTTCATTAATGAATTCTGAAAAAGACCTAAATAATGGGTCAGGAGTATAGGTCGTTACAATTTTTTTAACATCCTTGAGAGATTCTAAACCTTGCATTCTTTTTTGGTCTGCAAATAAAAGTTTTGCATCTGAATGTTCTAAACCATATATAACTTCAGAAGGCACCCACCATGAATTAAGAGGAACACAAACGGCACCAATACCGACTATCCCTAAATAAGCAAAAATAAATTCAGGATTATTCTGCATACAAATTGCAACTTTATCGCCCTTACTAATACCTTCGTTAATTAGAGCATTTGCTGTCTGAGCACTTTTTTCAAATACTTGTTTATAAGTATATCTTTCATCATCAAATACGATGCACTCTTTATCAGCATGCAAAAGAGCAAAATCTAAATAACCTCTAATGCTATCCGGAAAATTGACATATTCATTAAATGCAACCCCTGATTCATTGATAACCTCTTTGGTTTCAAACATCTGACCAGACGCAGTAACTTGAGATAATATTTCTTGATATAAGTCTTTCATTGATGATGTATATATAATTTATATTTAAAAAAGTTATTATATC
>JGI20160J14292_10002798_pt1 | contig 13632 bp, 18 predicted proteins | sample COG_10_FD_14292 | JGI IMG/M metagenome (IMG submission 14292) | reverse complement strand
CTCTCTAATTATTTCTTTACCTTCAGTTAAGTTGGTATATAGGTTCATTAAGCTGCTAATTTAGATCCTACCTTACCTAAAATACCAGCTATCTCAGCACTTTTAATACCTGTAAGTCCAGTTTCTAATGCTCCAAATAAAGCACTTCCATCTTTAAAAGCGCTAATAGCTCCTCCAGTAGCTGAGATTGCCGCTACAGCTAATATTACAGCAAACACTACTTCAGCAGTATCATGTAATTCATCTTCATTAATGCTTCCATCTTCTTTAGTCCATACTTTTTTAGCAAGACCTGTAAGTTTAATAGCTTTCATTAATAACTTAATGTACTTTTTTTCTAAATTTTCTCCTGCTTTTTCAATTTTAGCAGCAACTCCCTCTTCAGAAGTATTTTTACCAAATAATTTAGTTATTTTTCCAACAAGTTTTCCTAATAAAGTTAATAATTTTGGTGCTGAAAGTAAACCACCTGCTATTAATCCTATAGCTGACTCCTCTAATTGGGTTTTATCCTCAATTATATTTTCATTTATAGAATTACTTAGAAATTCTTCGAAAAGAAAATTAATTTCTTCGTGAACTTGAGTTTCAATAAGTTGTTGACCAACCCCACCCGCTGCTAAATAGTTTTTAAAATCAAAGTTATTCATTACCAAAAAGTATTCATTTTAGGACCCAAACCGAGTGCTGGGGCATATCTTGGGAGGTTGCAACTCCAGTATCCTGCTGTTGTTCTGTCCTTCTTTTGGTCACAATTGTGTCTAGCAGCAAATGCCTGTCGTGCTTTTGGGTCTTTAATTTTTGCTCTTAAACCTCCTGATCCAAATGAGATTTTTTTAACTTTGTCTCCATCCATTACATAAACGTAGTATGCTTTAGAACCACCACGTTTTGGTTTGCCAATTGGGACATCTTTGCCTTGATATTCAGCTTCTTCTATAGCTTTAGGTATATCAAGTGGAACTTTTTTACCTTCATAAATTCCAAATTTACCAATGTCAGTATTTTCAATAAGGAATTTACTATTTTCATCTAAGCTAATAGTTTTCCACTCATTTAACATACGAGCTTCAGCAAATAATTGTAAGTATTTTTTAGATCCTATTCTAAATACATTCTCCTGCAATGAGATGTCGTTATCGATGTGATATCGGAGGCCTTCGCTTATAGGCGCTTTAGTCTCGAGTAAAGCGAGTTTAGGTGCCACATCACAGCCACCACAACCACATGAACATGTTTCTTGTGGGAGTTGATAGCCTTGTATTGCTTCTTGAATGTGTTTTTTAATCATTTTATTTTATTATACGGCTTGTCCTAATAAATCACCTTTACCATTTACGGTATAAACATACTTGAGACCTTTACCACCGTATTCTACTTTACCTCCCATTTCTTTAACAGCTCGAGCTATTTCTTTTGCTGCTTTTAGATCTATCATAAGATCATCATAATCATCACTATCTTGTTCTTCGGGTGTTTTAAAGTATGAAATTTCATCTCTAAGCTCATCCATTACATTTACAAGTTTGCTTTTATTATCTCCACTACCAAATAAGTTTACACGACTAAATTTTCCATCTTGGACGACATTTTTAGCATGTTGGCCTTTTACTTTGGCCATTAAAGCATCCCTTTGTGCGTCGTCATTTTCGTATAGCCTACCTTCAGATACGTCTGCGTTTAGTTCATTCATTTTAGATCCTCTATAATCGTTATAATAAACAACTTTACCTGCTATGGTAAGTTCTTTTACTTCGTTATAGGGATCATCTTTTGGGAAAAGTTTATCCATATGATTTTTATCAAAAGATATATCTATACCCTCATTACCATCTCCTGCTGTTGCTACTTTATTATCTCCTATGATTTCAAAGTTTGAACCTGGGTTTCCTAATTTAGAAGCTATTTCCTTATAGTTAGCATTTAAAAAGTCTGCTATGTTTTGTCCCTCATCTTCACTTAAGTGGATGCGACCTTCTGCTAAATATTTTTTTAAATCGAAATTGTCCATTTTGTTTTATTTTTATACTTCAGTAAATCCCATACCCCTTAACATTTCTTCATTTCCACCTTCTCCATTAAAAGTGTCTCTAATGAATACTGCTAAATCAGCACGTTCTTCATCGTGACCCCCTGCATCAAGGATATTATGTATTTTAATAAACATTTCTGCTTGATCCTCTTGGCTGGTTGTCAGGGGCTTACCTTCAGGTACGTCTGCGTTGATTACATTTTTTATTTTAGAAAATTGAGCCGGGGTTAAAACATTAAATTCAGAATCTTCAAAATCGCCATCAAGACGTGATATAGATGATACTGCTGTAGCAATGTCATTTCTTAATTCTTTTGAGTCAGCATTTAAAAATTTAACTGCCTTAACATAATCATGAAATACACCCGAAGATTCAATGTTGGCATTTCCAAATTGCATCCCAACGTTATCATTACCAGCTTTAATTTCTCCTGCTGCCCATTCTGACCAATAGTCTTCGTTGTTTTCTGTTAGGTGGATGCGGCCTTCAGCTAAGTATTTTTTTAAATTGAAATTTTTCATTTTATTTTATTTTAGTTTTGTTTATAAATATTAAGAAACTTTTAGATAAATTGATGAAATAGAACTGGTTGATTTTGCATAACCAAATATATCAGATAATGCTTTTGTTACTTTATTTTTATCATTTGTTTCTATAGCTTTAATTATTGATAAAGCTTGATATTTTGAATATATCCAATCTATTGATTTTTCTTTTAATTCTTCTTCATTAATATCAAAGTCACCATACTTACTCGCTAATAAAATAAATTCGTCAATAAATTCTTTTTCTAAATTTTTAGCTTTATTTCTAGCAAAATCTGAGGATGGGATATCTATACCTTGTTTATTAAAGAAATTTTTAATAATTCCCCCACCTATTTTACCTTGTTTAGCAGTTTTACCTGTTAATTCTCCTTGAAAAGAAGTAGCATTATTTTTAAAACTTCTTAATTGCAAATTACTACCATCTGACATGAAAATATATGCATCTTTTGAATTTGGAGATACTTTTGATGAAGAATATATTATTTCTTCTGTTGGGACAGTTTGTATTGGGATACTTAATTTAGGATTAGTTCCTAATTTTTTCAATGATATTCCTACTAATTGTTGTCTTTCAAATAAATCTAAAATTTGGGTATTTAATACCTCAATATTATCATCATTAAATGTTATATCTGTAGATTTAACTGCCCATATATCTGATGGGTTCCATTTGTCATCTTTAATAGTCCACTTATTTTCTTTTGCAATTTTATTCCAAGCATCATATATTGTTTTAACAAAATCTGATCCTCTATGAAAGCTATATCCAATTCCTAAATATGTTTTTAATTTTTCTCCCGTAATAATAAAAGTATCTTGAAAATCTTTTCGGGTTGTTATAAATTCTACTATTTCATCTATAGTAGAATTAGTATTTATATCACCTGATATTGATTTTATATTTTCTGGGGTTAGATCTTTTGGGGTGATTGTTCCCATTTTTTGTATTAAAGCATTTACAGCACATTGTGATGATTCTTGTATACCTGTTTGTTCGGATCCTGCTCCAGAACCTTTTCCACCTCCAAAATCTTTGGTTTTTTTCAATTTAGAAGTAGTAATTTTATTTCCCTCTTTATCAATTAAAGTAATAGCTCCTTTTTCTGGGGTCCAATCTTTTAATTGGTTTAAAACTTCTTGTTTGTTAACTACAGTAAAAATACCCCCTTTATCTAATTCTAAAGCTTGATCATTAGCAATTTTATCTGCGAGGATATCTATTCTTGGTACTGTATTATTTCTGGATAGGGTTGCCACATTGTTTAAAACAGAAGGTGTAAGAGCTGTTTCCCCTAAACTAAACTTTTCACCTATAACTTCACTAATAAATGTCTCTAACATAAGCATATCCTGTTCATCATTGATGTCAGGATATCCTTTGGGAAATTTGTATGAAAATTTCTTGAAAAATTTATCTAAGATATCCATTATAAGTCGTCCACTGATTGAGGTACTGCTGGTTCTAATTCAGTTTCAGGAGTAGCTTCTGTATCTTCTAAAGCATCTTCTAATCCTTCATCTTCAATAGGTTCATCTTTAGGAACCCCAGCATAATTATATCTTAATAAACGAGCAATTGCTTCAGATGCTTGTTGTTCTTCTGGGAGGGATTCTAGCCAGTATTTTTTGCCTGCTACTTGGGCTATAAATAATCCTTTATCTTCATCTTCACCTTGATAAATTAAATAAAAATCTGCTCCATTCACAAGCATAATTCTAAAAGTTGTAGGACGTGGAGCTACCCATTGTATATCTTTTACAAAAGGTTCATATTGAAAATCAAATAAATCATCCATAACATCCTTTAACGGAGGGAACTTATCAACTATAGGAAATTTATTAGCAATTTGTTCAATTTCCTTAGGTTCCGCTAAAGGATTAGTTTTCTCAGCATATGCTTGTTTTGCTAAGGTTTTAATTTTTGCTATGAATTCAGATTTTTGCATTATTTAATAGCTTGATCATAAGTCATTTCTTGTCTACCCGATAATTTAGCGATTGCATTATCAATACGATCTAATTCAGCACCATATCTATCCGCAATTGGTCCTCCTTCTGGTTCTGCTTCTTGTTCCATATCCCTCATTAATTGGGCTTTTTCTTTTTCTAAAAATTTAATTTTGGAAGCATTTTTAACCATATTAAAATTAGGATTAATAGATTTTTTGGGTTTAGAAGTATTAGCTTCTTTTTCGCGTTTCATTTTATCTGCTCTTTGTTTAACTAAAATAGGATCGTTTAAATCCATTTCTTCTTCTAACATAGCATCTATTTGAGGGATTGTTAATTCTCCATCTAAGTAATGTTTAGCTGAGACTAACATACTTTTTGCTTTGATAATTTTTGATTGCCACCAATGAGGAAAATCAACTTCCATTCCTTTATTATCAAAATTATTTACCATCATATATAATTCAGAGGCATACTTAGCAATCCTATAAAGATCTTTTTTAAGCATATGGGGTTCATTATCCTGGTGGCCCAAATCTAAATCCTCATTCATTTTGAATAAAATTTTATGACCATCAATTTCTAATTTCCCATCTTTGTGTAATTTATCCATATCGGATTGAGACAGGGTTAATGTAGATCCTGGTGCTTCATTTATATTTTTTTCAATAGCTGCCCCTCGAGTTTTTTCATAAGAAGAAAGTTTGCCATCTTTATTTAAATCGGCTTTTTTAGGATTTTTTAATTCCTCTTTTATTCGATTAATTTCTTCTAAATCAAAAGCCTTCTTGAATTTACCCATGTGTTTTTCCTTTTTTTTCAATTCACCCTTAGTAAGTTTAAGCTCATTTTTAGGTGTTTGAGGTTTACCATGCTTAGCCAAATTAGTAGCTAATGCATAAGCTAATGATGTCTTTTCTTTTTTAGACATCTTATCTAATTTGGTCTTTTTTTTATCCATTACGCTTCTTTTTCTACTTTCTTAAATTCAGTTTTAGCTGAGAATTTAGCAGAATTAAGAATTTGGTTTGCTAATTCTGTTTGACCTGCTTCTTTAGCATCCTTAGCTAATTTAACTAAAGCATCTGTAATAGCATCGATATCACCTTCTTCTTCTCCAAAAGAAGGTTCATCAAAATCAAATGTTTCAGCATCTATTTCTTCTTCAGCTTCAACATCTACTTCTTCTTCCTCTTGTTCAGCAATTTCAGCTAAAATCTCATTTTTAAGATATTCTTTAAATTCAGACTTTTTCATTTTACCTTCCATTGTAGAAGTTAATTCCTTAGTTTTTTCTAATTCGGCATTAAGTTCTTTCTGTGTGTCTACTTCTTCTTTAGTAGCTTCAGACATTTGAAGTATCTCAGTTTTCAAATATTCTTTAAATTCAGATTTTTTCATTTTTTATAATATTGATAAGTTCCCTTTAGTTATGTTATTTTGAGGCTTTTTTACCCCAAGATTTACCTTTACCTTTATCTTTACACGTAGCAGCAGTTGGTCTGCAAGCTGGGTAAGAGCGTTTTTCATCTTTTTTTCTACCACAAGATTTATAACCTGTTATTTTACCATCTTTACGAATGGGGGCATTACAATCAACCCATCCTCCAGTTTTGCCTGGTGTTCCTGATCTTTTAAACCAAGTGCGTAAAGTTTCTTTAGCTTTTTCTTGAACTAAAGTTTGTTGTTCTTCCTTTAAGCCTTTCCAAATATTTCCCTTACGACATCTAACTACAGCCCCACTTTTATAAGCAGAAGGCTTATCAAATTTTCTATCAGCAATACGAAGACACCTATCGCGCTTTTCAGATAATACTGATTGAATAGTTTCTTTAAGTTTGGATGTAGCCATGTTATGGATAAATATACAAAATTATTTAACTTTTAAATTCTCAAAAAATTCAAATCCTTCTTGTAAATCCCTAGCAAGTTTTTCTTTATCTAATCCACCTCTCCAACTTTCTTTATCCCCTCTTTCAGTAATATAACTATCACTTCCTTCATTTAGTTTTTCTTGAATAAAGTTTTCGTATTCTTTTTGAACATTACTTATATGTTCATTGTGCATACCGTTAAAATATTCTTTTGATTTGCCTTTTGTTTGTAATTGATGTTCATAATCAACTATACAATCAAAACATTTTTGGTATGCGGGGAATACTTTTTTATCTAAATTTTTATTCATTAAAGTATTACATTCAGGACAAAATAATGGGAGTTTACCCATTTTTTTAAATTTGTCCATTTTAGTAATATTTTGTTTTAAACCATTTTTAATAGTCCAAGTACGACCATTTTCTTTCCAAACATCACCTTCAACACGGTGTTCGTGTTTTTTACTATAACCTGCCCCTTCAGTTGTACGAGCATTAATATTACCCGTAACTAAATTACGAGCACGCTGTACATCTTTTTTGGAGAATTCTTTTTTTAAAACATTATCATTCATAAGGAAATATTTTGTTTAATTTTTCTTTTCGTTTTTTACAACCACAATCTTTTTTAGTTATCTCAGATACAGTATCTACTACTTGTTTAATACCCGTAGCTACAGTAATTTTTTCAATAGTATCTCCTAATCCTTTACTTTCACTCATCTTCTAAAACCTTTTATTTGTTTTTTAACTGCTATATCTTGCATAGATTTAAGCAAAGTTAATCTTTTGTTAATTAATCCTTGCATTAATTCGAGAGTTTCGATATCAAACTCATTATTTACAGCGTTTATAAAATCTTTAGTTTCCATTTTTTATTGAGTCTTCCCAGTTTCTAAATAATATATTACCATTTTCGTAAGCTTCACGTTCAATTCTATCTAAATCACCATCTTCATTTGTGTTAGTAGTTTGAAAATTTTCTAAAGTACCATTTAAATTTTGATGATGGTGTATTAATTCATGAGCATACGAACGTAAAATATCTTTTGGATGTCTATCTAACACATAAAGAGCAATTTTTTGGTCTGAAGGCATGTAATATGCTGTTCTACCAAAAATGTTAGCTGCGTTTTCTTTATTATCATCTATAAATTCAACTGAAGGGTGGGGTTCTAAAGTTAACCCATTACTCCCCATATAGTCTGTAAGTGAGTCTATATAAGGTTGTAATCCTCCTTCAAAGTTTTCATTTAAATTTTCTTGTAATTTAAGACCAGGTATATTTTTCTTAGCATAATCAATCCAAATTCTTTTAACTTCAACCATTTGTTTATCGCTTAAATCTTCTACGAAGTTATCAAGATAATCGTCTACGGCTTGTGTAAAAGAAATTTTTTTAGTTCTTGCTAATTTATTTAAACCTCTAACAAAAGCAGGTACTTCAAAATCAAAAGTAAAATATTGAAAATAAGTATACTTATCGGGTGTTTGTGATGGGTTTTCTGCCTTAGATAATTGATACTGTCCTACATGTTCCAACTCATGCCTTAATGAATTTTTTATGTCTGCTATAAAATTATTATAGGCTTTTGGGAATTTGCTTGGAGAATAAGATGCTGTTACTATTAATTCTTTTCTATCGGCTGATGCATCTATTACAAAAGGTAACCCACTATCAAAAATTAAGTCTTCATCAGGTTCAAAAAGGTATTTTATTGTATAATTAGCACCTAATTCTTCATCTTCGGGTTTATCACCTCCTTTTAAGTATCCTTCTATTTCTCCTTCAACTTCTTCTCCAAAGTCTGCTTTAAATAAATTTATAAGATAACGAGATTGATTTAGTACTTCTAAATCATATCTACTACCTTCTTCTAAAGGGAAAATTGGGGATGACTTATGTGTTTTAAAATCACGTTTACGCATAATAGTTTTAGCAATAGCTCTATTTGCTATTTTCATAAAAGGAATATTAATATTAGTTTCCCTATCTTTAGCTACTACTTCTTTATATTTTTTTAGAAATTCAATAAATTCGTCTTTTTTATCAGCTAATTTATCAAAGAAATTTTCTACTTCAAAAGGTTCAATATCTGGGTAGTTACGAGGGTCGTTTAATCTATCAAAGAAATGGTTAGAAGATAGATCTATGTTGATTTCGGGTTGCATTTCGCTATCCGCCTCATCCTCAATAAATTCTACTTCGTTTTTAGTAAATTCAGGTTTAAATAAAATTCGTTCCTCTAATCCTAATGTTGCTAATTTAGTATAATATTTTGGATCTTCATCCAAATGATCTAAAGCAATTTTTAAGGCAATTTTAGGATCGTTAGTATGTTCTTTTTCTACCTCAATTCCTTTTTTTAATTCTTCACGATCATATTTGTCTAAAGGATTAGTTTTTTCTTCAGCTACTACATCAAACAACATATTCCAAATTTGGTCTACTTCAGGAATGTCTGGTAGGAATTGTATAAATCCCTCTTTATCTCCTGCTAATAAAGCTTGTCTAGCTTTAGTACCACTAACTGAGCCTCCTGTAGTTATGACTTTGACTTTTACGTTGGGGTAATTTCCGCTTTGAAGTGATTTAGTGCGTTTTAATATATCTAAAGAATCATCTTCATTTCCTTCTCTAGCACCAATAAACCAGTAAATTTCTTTATTAGGATTATCTTTAGCATACGAATAAACTGCTCTAATAGGTGCTTTACCTTCGGGTGAAGTCATTACTTTTACTTTACTAGGAAGAGATTTTTTATATATATTCCAAATAGCAAGTGATTCTTCCTGGCTAATTGAATTTCTAGTTCCACTACCTACTAATATAATAAAAGCATCCATTTCAGGATTTTCTTGTAAAGCACGTTTTACTACTTCTAAGTGACCTGATGTAGGTGGTTTAAAACCCCCACCAAACATGCCAATTATTTTTTTCTTAGATGATTTATCTTCACCTATAATACCTTCTATTAATGCTTTAACTAAATCATTCATGCTAAAAAGGATTTTAATTTAGATTGAGCTTCTTCTTTAGATACTGAATTGGTAACTATATTTTGTATAAATTTATCATTTAACATAGCTTTTATTTCTTCAGCATCTTTAGCTTTTCTAGCATCAGATCTAGCTTGTTCTTTAGGTGTTTTAGGTTTAGTACCCTTAGGTTTAAAAGGATCAAGATATGTTTTTATTATACCTTCTAAATCCGAGATTTCTTGGTCTTCTAAAGTATTAGCTACTGAAGTAAAATTAGAGCCAAATAAATCTTTATAGGGTTTAAAGTTTTGAGTTACTTCTTTCCAAGTTTTCATTACAATACCTGGGGCTAAACTTCTGTCTTGACCATCTGTTTTTTCGTATCTATTTTGATTTTGTTTTAAAGAACGTTCTAAATCAGTGTAAACATAAAGCATAAATACTTCATATCCTGCTGCTTCTAATTCGTCTTTTAATTTTACTGTTGTTTTATATGAAGCTCCTGTACCGTCTAATATAAAGGATTGTTTTTCTTCAATAGTATTGGCTACATCTTGTTTAAATTCTTTATTAGCTGCCCCCATAGCAATGGCCTGTTGGCTTCTTTCTTCAGGGGTAGCATTTTTTAAATCTAATGTTATATTAGCTTTTTTTAACATAGGGACATAAATGTCATCTACGTTTAATACTTTTAAACCTCCTAAGTCTAAACCTCTTAAAATATACCCTTTTCCAGCTCCAGGAGCACCCGCTAGTATAATAGCTTTAGGTTTACCTTGTATTTCTTGTAAGATATCGTATAATTTCACAGTAAAATGTTTACCATAAATATTACGAATCTCTTTTAGCTGTAGTCCTAAATTCTGTGAATGCAGGTTTGTGTTTTGGATTTTCAATATCAAATAAAGTACGAACTGCTCTATAGATATTTAAATTATCTTCTTGAGAACGTTTTGATTCATACATTTCCCATCCTTTACCTTGCATAGCACCTTTTTTAGGACCTCGCTTAGAAGATTTTAACCATAAAACACCAGAGCGATTTACTTTTTTACCATAACATTCCTCAAAGCATTGAGAATATATAGCTGTTTGTAAATCATAAGTTGTTTGTAAATGGTTGGATGTTTTAAAATCTATAACCCATAATTCACCATTAATTTCACAAACCATATCACAAGTTCCTGCAATTTTAAGTTCATCAGAAAATAAATGAACCTCAGCCTCAATTAATGTTGGTTTATATTCTTCCCAAAAATCAACAAATCGTAAAAACATTTGCCAAACAAGTGTAGGGTACATAGGAACACCATATTCTAAAAATTTTAATTCCTCACCATTAAGGTAAGCTTCAATCATTTCGTGAACTTGTGTACCTTCTTCACTTGCTTTTTTTACAATATATTCTGAAGCATATCCTACTTTTTTAAGCCAATCTTCAAAGAATTTACCTTTAGGGTAATGACTTAATACGTAAGTTACAGAAGGATAATATTCACCATTTCGTTGATAATATCTACCATCTGGTAGTGTAATTTGTTTATGGTCATCAGAAATTTCTAAGATTCGGCCGTAGTGCTTTTTTAAAGTACTCATATAAATAATTTTTTACTCAAAAGCCCCGATAAAGTTAATGGGGTTGACTTTTGAATTAGTTTGGTAAAAAGTTCAAATCCCATCTCGCTAGGATCTTTATCATCCATCTCTAACAAATGAACTTCTTTACCTTCATCCATGAATTTTTCACAGAATTTTAAGGATGATTTAATAGCATCACTATCAAGTGCAATATATATTTTTTTTACTTTAGAAGAAACAATTTTCTTCATTAGGTTAGTTTGTATATTTTTTCCTAAAAGCGGGATAGCATTTCGTTTAATGGTGATGGCATCAAAAGGTCCTTCGCATAATACTAACGGGCTATCCCAATTTATAAACATTTCAAATGGTACAATATCGCGAGATGCTGATGGGTTTTTGTATTTGCGGAATGGTTCTTTTTCAAAACTGCGAGCTGTAAAGTAATTTAAATTACCCTGAGCATCGTATGAGGGGATAACAATCATATTTTGATATTCTCCTTCTTCACAATACCCCATATTGTATTTAATCATATCCTCCATTGTAACCCCTCTACGCTTTAGATAAGCTAAAGCATGTCGAGCCATTAAACTGGTAGGTTTATCTATGAAGCGAGTAAATTCTTTAGGGAGAAATAAATCATGTTTTATAATTGTTTCTTCTACAAATGAACCCTGAGGGATTAATTTTTTAGCTTCCTCAATTTTATCATATGCTTCCGTTTTCTTAAATAAACTAGGAATTGTTTTTCCTCTGGTATTACATACCCAACAATGCCAAGGATTGTGTCCTTTTTTATTTTCTGTAAAGTTTACCTCCATTTTTGGTTTGTGGTGTTTACAGAAAGGACAGTGGTAAGCATAATTGCCCCTGGAGGTTTGTTTTCCTTTTCCTAGAACGGAATCAACTAGTGTTACTAGTAGATGATTTATCATGTAGGTGAATATACGATGAAAAATTTAGAAATCCAAGTCTACTGGTAGATGAAAGTTAATCCCTTAATGTAATCTTTATCACCTTTTACAATCTGGCAGATTTGTCCTTTAGATACGTCTAATGCCTCGGAAGCTTCATTTATAGATTTAAATGTAATATCCAAAGTAGTACACCTAATAGCTTTAGTTCCTTTACCTATTTTACCTGCTGTGATTTTTTTACCTATTTCATCTTTCTTTTCAGCCCAAACAGCTTTCATCATTTTAGATACACCATCTCTATGACTTTGAGTTCTAGTGTAGGATAATCCACTTCCATTTTCAATGAGGAATTGGCTATGTTCGGGGCGTTTTTTCCCACTCCATTGAGGTTTAGAACCATTTTTAATATTTAAACCCTCATCTATGCTATTAAATTCCCTAATCCAAAATACTTCTCTAATTTCTAAATCATTCTTATCACATTCTTCTAAAACTTCGAATGTATGGGAAGATGGAGAATATTTAGTAAGTGAGTAGTATAGTTTTTTTGAATCTTTACAACACTGAATCTTATTATACTCCGTAAATCTTCTGGGTATATCAATAGATTGTCCTATATAAATTTTACCCTTGGGGTTGGTTATTTTGTATATCCCTGTCATCGGGGATAAATATACAAAACTTACCTAGAATATCAAATCTTTGGTAAAGAACTTACCTAAAATTGAATCGTTATAATATATTTCGGGATTCTCCAACACTTCTAGCTGGAATAGATATTTGGTTTCTAAGTATGTAAGGTGTTTTTTATTAAAACCTATTTCGATAATTTGTTTTTTCAAATTTTCTAGCGTAACTTCACCTTTAGTTATTTGGTCCTTTAGATGTTTATTTGAACCATAATATTTCTTCCAATCGCTTTCTTTACTCTCAATCACAAACAATTTTCTCCTCCCACGACCAGATTGTTCTGCTAATTCGACCTTAGTGAGTTTTCGTTTTCGATTGTGATACAACGCTTTTTTACCAACATACTTTTTACCCTCGGGGGTAATTACTACATAAACAAATCCAAATGCCCCAAGGGGAAATTCTGATATGTCTGTAATTTCTTTTTCATTATATAACCAATTCATATTTTATTTTTATTAACCTGTAGTTACATTTTCAGATCCTAGTTGAATTAATCCTCTAGTACCAAAATTTCTATACCACATCATAAAATTACCTACATAAAAATTACCATCTGATAAACTAATTGCTGATTGAGGATCTGATGCTCCTTTAATAGTAGTAGCAACTGAAACTGATTGGTTTGCTCTTCTAAAATATCTCAAGGTTATAATACTCCCTTCAGGGCTACTATACCTAATATCAACTACTATTTGATTTCCTGATTTACTTGTATTAGTAAGAGTATTTGGGAATTTAAATATAAAAAAAGCCTCATCTAGAGGATATGGGAATTGTGTTACATCTTCTATATCTATTTTATTATATCCTTCTTCTAAAGTATATATATAATAATTAATAGTAGTCTGTAATGAAGTACTATCTCCTGAGTTTATAGTTCCACTAAATGTCCCCCCAGAAATAGTAAATGTTGTGTAATTATTTAAAGTATCAACAACAACATTATCAATAGTAGCACCAACAATTTCAAAATTACCATTCCAAAAAAAATCAAGAGAAGCATTTTCTAAATAATCCTGCCACTGCCAACTAAGATCATTTCCCAATGAATTAA
>JGI20160J14292_10002786_pt1 | contig 13673 bp, 17 predicted proteins | sample COG_10_FD_14292 | JGI IMG/M metagenome (IMG submission 14292) | reverse complement strand
GCCACCTTTAGTAGTCCGGTGGGACCGCTTGATCTCTACACCTACCGGCTTGTGGAAGCCACGGAGTACGCCAACAGCAGGGGAGAAGCCTACGCCACAGCCCTGTAGGAGCAGCCAGAAGGCGTCAACCACGTCAGAAGGCGTGCGTACAGTGTTGAAGCTACAGTTGAACTGTGAGGCTTCACGGGTCTTAGCAACCTCAGTACCACCGAGCCACCGTGTTCGGCCACTAGGGGACGCTTCGAGGGAGTAGAAGATGTCGTAGAGGTCGTCGAGTTCGTCTAGCTCTTCGCTGTTAAGGTCACGGCCCAAGGCACGCTCCCACAGCCACTGTTGGTGCTGGATGATACGATCAGTAGTCTGTTCGAGGGTCTCGAATAGTCCGGCCTCTTCGTCGAGAGGGCGTGAGTAAGTGCGTCGGTGAACGATCTCCGAGCGGGTGTCTTTAAATGACATGTTATCTTTACCTGTAGAAGTTTTGGTTGAGGAGAACGACAATGGGAAGACCGCCGGGATCTAGGTCCCAGAAGTAGCGGGTTCTCATGTAAGTGTTGTTCGGAGGGCCTGTGACGCCGCCGTTTCGTGTCACTACAACGAAGACACCTAACTCAGGGGATGAGCTATCGATGTACTCTTCAGTGAACGTGTAGTCAGAAGTGATGTCTTGGTTGAGGCCAAGGTCACGGTACGTGTTGTACTTCTCAGTGACCTGAACCTCCCAATCGTATGGGAGACCGCTGCCATCATTCATGGTCACGATGACCCCTTGCGAGGCGTCGTAGTATCCATAGACATCCAGCGGTGGTAGCTGAGTGGTCGTGAGAGAAGTCTTGTTCTGCCCTGAGCCGTTACGTACCACCGTAGTGATCTCGTAGCAGCCGTAGGTAGGTAGGGTGTTACCTAAGCTGTATCCAAAGTTTATCGGATCATGGAGGCTCGTGTTAGCAGCAAGGGTTGTCACCCCATGCCCTGAAGCCACGTTGTCGGTAGTGCTGTAGAAGTTACAGTTGATAATAGCGCCCGAGGGAACGCCTGCGTTGTTAGGTGCGATAGGATTGCTACCATTGCCAAGAACTCGCAGCTTGGGTGACGCAGTGTCCACGTCGTTGATGTAGGCGTTATAGTAGCTGGACCAGTCAACGCCTGCGTTTGTATTGGCGAGCTTGTCGTATGTAACCTCTAGGTCCACCGTCATACCCGGCTCTAACTGCCCAGACGTGAAGTCAATCTGCACCGCACTGCTAACATTAGAACTAGGGGTGGACAGGCCGTTGTAGTATCCGCCGGGGCCTACAGCAGGCCGGGTGATTGAATAGCCCATCGGCGACACGTTACCGTTGGACTGCCTCACGACCACGTTAATTGTCTTAACGGGGTACTGGAAGGACTGGTATTCGTGCGTGTCAGTGATCCACGAGTACCCTGAGATGTTCGTGAGTGCCTTAGCGTTATGCCCTGAGAGGTTGTTATTGAACGTATATACCGAGTAGGGCCATACTACTGTGCCGTCGATCTGACACCCCTTAGGTGCCCCTTGGTTGTTACCGGGGTTAGCCTTCTTTGAGAGGCGTACCTCAGGGTTAGCCGTGGACGTACCTTTGACGTACGTGATGTCATACAGGTGGGTGATGTCGTTACCGGCGTTGCGGTCGTCGAAGGTCTGGATGTCGAACTCAAAGTCAATGCGAGTTCCGTTACTAAACGCCTGTCCACCAGTAGTCTTAACGCCAATCACGTTAGAGCCACCGTGGACGGCCTGCTCTGCTGAGTTCCATATGAAGCCACCATCCACCGAGCGGGTAGAGGGGTTAGTCAGGTTGTAGCTCATTGTACCGCCGGTGATGGCGGAGGTTACGGTAACTCGGATGGCCGAGCAGCGTGCGGACACGTCGGAGTTCTCGAACAGGAATGATCCATATTCGTCTTCATCGTGACCGGACCCGTAGTTGTTGACCGAGCTCTCATTAATCGTAAATCCCGTTGCTGATCCGTTACAGATTACCGTGGCGTTTCGTGTCTCTTTGTAGGCTAGGGTACGGTCTTGGATGATACGTGTGTCGCCCCCGATAGCGGCGCTAGTTACTGCACTGCCGGGAGGGTTGACCAGCTCAATAGTCGTTACCGTATGGCTATTACTGGTGATGTCCCACGTCCGCTCCGTACTAGCAGCCCTAGAGGTAGTCTCAGTGGGGTTCTGAAGCTCGTACGGGCTGGTTACCGTAAAGGTGATGGGTGTGGTGGTATCGTAGGTGTAGCCGTTAGGAGCAGGCGTCAGGGAGTACCACGAGGGGTCCGTAGCACCGAAGCTGATGTCCTGCCCGGTGAAGTCGTCGTTGGTCTCAACGTAGTCCACAGGGTATGTCTGAGTGTATGTCTCATTGGTGATGCCGTAGTCTGATACGATCTCTTGCAGGTCGTACGTAGGGAGGCGGTAAGGGTCCCACCCAAAGGCTTTCTCAAGGACAAAGTAAGGCGACCCATTGTTTGCAACAGGGTCCCACACGTCCTCTACACCAAAGGCAGGGATGGTAAGGTCAGCGCCAATGCGCCCACGATAGTATGCCATTTGTTACATCCTTAGGTTAGAAGGCGAGGGGCGCTTGGCCCCTCAAGTTAGAATAGGTCGTCTAAGTTTGGTTTCTCGTAGTTAGGCCCCTTGAGGACCTTGCCGTCTTTCCGGTAGAGCGGCTTACCGTCGTCATCTAGTTTGCTCATGTTGGACCTATGGACCCGCTCGAATACCTCATCGATTGGGAGGCCGAACGTCACTGCCATCCCGTAGGTCACATAAAGCAGGTCGGCCAACTCTTTGGTAAAGGCTGCTTTGTCAATAGCCTCTCGGGTTGGGGAAGTGAAGAAACCGGGGAGCTCTGCATCGATCTCCAACGCCTCCTCCTCAATCAGGTCCATTCTCATTTCGAGCAGGTCACCAGTCTCAAGGGAAGTGATGTCTTCGCCTACGGGTTGACCCATCGCCACGGTGAATGCTTTGACCGCATCGTAGTGGACGGAGGTGGTACGGAGGGTGCCGTTGGGGTTGTATTCTGGTTTCATTCTTCGTCTCCTTGTGCATGGCGTAAGATTGTTTCTGCGATCTTCCAGTAGGCGTCAGAGGCTTCCTTCTCACCGTTATCAGCGGCTTGTAATGACAGCTTGCGGAACTTCGCTGCATCAGCTTTTAGTTCTCGGTTAGTCATTCTTCGTCTACTCCTCCTGAAAACAGTTCGATCATACCCAACACCATGCCAAGCATAGTCTGGGAGATGGCAAGGGTAAGCCCCAACACCACGCCGGTACCGACGATGATGAAGGGAGCGATAAGGCCAGCTAAAGCGGCCAACTTGAGGGTTTCCATGATCACAGGATGTCTTCACCTTTGATAAGGTTGATGCGCATCTCAGCGTACCGAATGACCTTCTGGAGATCGATGATGGCACTCTCCTCTAGGGAGCGGCCTTCGTAGGTCTTGTGACCTGCACGTAGGCTGTACTTAACAATGTTGCCCGTGGCAAAGTCTAGACCGTTCTTCATAGAGAAGGTCACAGGCTCNATCTNGTANCGNGNGTAGTGTGACGGCTTGTTTACAATGTCGTTGGTGTCCATAGTTTGATCTCTCCTTCTACAAAGTCAGTGTTACGCAGGATGCGAGCGCATCGAGCTTGAATAAGGGCGTCGTCTTCAGTGAGGTCTTTGGCTTCGTAAGCGGCTACCACTTGGGACCACAGGTCAGCCAAGGGACGCTCGCCGGGTTCACCAAGCATGTCAGCGGCACGCTTCTTGCCGATGCCGGGGAGACCGGGGTAGCCGTCAGTGGTGTCGCCTGTCAGCGTTTGCATCATCCAATACCAGTCAGCTACAGCCTCGTGTTGCGGGAAGAAGAAACGCTCATCGTTGGACCAGAGGTTAGCAGGTAGTGTCTGCATGTCCTTGTCTGCGGAGTAGATACCGGTACTGTCATCACCTGTTGAGATGATACCGAGTACGTCGTCACCCTCTAGGCGGTCCCACTGGTGGCACTCCCAGTTATCGAAGGCCCACTCTCGGACCCGCATGAGGTGCATGGGCTTACGGGTCTTCTTACGGTTGCTTTTGTACGGTGCGTAGACATCCTTGCGGAAGTTGGCTGTGTCCGTAAAAGCAAGCTCACACTTAGCAGCGCCAGTCATTTCAATGATGTTGTTGATGGCTTCTGCGAAGTCCTGCTTTACCGCTGCGAAGTCACTGTGCAGGGTCCATACATCGTCGTCCCACTCGGTCTCCACCTCAGCTTTGGAGCAGACTTGCACCGCAGTGATGTCAGCGTCGATTAGTACTGTCTCAATCGGTTTCATGTTTCTTAATCTCCTCTTCTGTTTGTTGGAGCCAGTTACCTACGGCGAGAATGTCGGCGGAAGCTGCGTCTGACTTGATTAGATTGGCTCTATTGCTGATCCAAATAACGTTACCCTTAGCGTATCCGTGAGCGGGTATGATGCGATCTAGGGAAGGTTGGTGTTTACTATGCGACCCCTTTACGTGGTTTGCAGAATAAGGGAGATCCAGCTTAGTGCCGAACACAGGACAAACCCCCGTCCAAATAGCTTCTAGGTAGTCTTCGTCTAGGTTGAAGGGCATCGACTTCTTTTTTGCCCTGTGCTTATATGATGGAAGGGTGGCTTTGAAAGGATTGTTTTTCTTCCATTCCATATTGCGGGATACATCTTCCCTCGCCTGCTCAGGGTTAGCGAGCCGACGCTTTTTATCGGCTTTGCTTCTACGTTTTAGTGCGTCCGGCGTAGAGCGCTTCGCCTGATAACAGACCTTACAGTCACCCTTCAAACCATCCCGGTTAAGGGGTGCTTTGTAGAACGAAGTGACGGGCTTAGTCTCACCGCACGTCTTACAAGTCTTACTCTCCGTCATCCGTAAGTGCCTCCCAAGATACCGGGGCGACACCTGAGAGCTGGTCGGCGATGTCCCGTGCAATCACGGCGGTCTCAGCTTGAGCATCTTTAGAGATACGCTGCTTGCAGACACGAGCGAACGCAGCCAGAGAGCCCGTCCAGTACCATTCGGTCATCATGCTCTGAGGCAGGACCATACGGGCTTGCTCAGGGGCTACGCCCATCTCGATCATGGCATTGTAGACACCAAGGGCCGCCTCTCCTGCTTCTACACAGAGGGCTGAAAGTTCCTGCTGATAAGGGTGAGAACCACTAGAGCCTTGCTTGGCGTTTACTGGCTTCATACGCCACTCTTCAGGGACGTAGAGACTGGGCGCATCGGAGACGTACCGTCGGCTGACCTCGTTAGCTGTAAGACCTACGACGTGCTTAAACAATTGGCGTGCAACGAAGATAGGGGCAGCGACACGAAAGGTAGCTGTTACGTGCGAGAACGGGGTCCAGTGGTTGTGCTTAGCGAGGTACGTGATCAGCTTAGTGTCACGTTCGCTGAACTCTTCAACTTCCTTGGCGAATGATACACGGGCGGCGTTTACTACTGTGAGGTCGTCGCCCATTGCGTCGATCAATTCTGCGTACATTTGAGGCTCCTTTCGTGTCGGTTGGGATATAGGGAAGATTAGGCTTGTTTAGACAGGTACTTCTCAAAGTCCTCGTAGCCGCCCACAAGCTGACTGGAGCCATCTTCAATGACGAAGATCTGTGGTACGGTCTTGATGTCCTCGATCTCGAACCAGCGGCGAAGCTGGGCGTTGGCAGGGGCATCTAGGTCTTTGTATTGGTAGTCGATCTTGTTGACCTTGCAGAGTTGCCGTGCCTTACGACACCACACACACGACTTACGGCCTATGATCGTTACGTTCATTGTTACATCCCTTCGTGGTGGAATGCGGTCAGCCACTGCCTCACGATCCCAGAGCGAACAATGTCTTCGAGGCCAAGGGTTACGGCCACGCAGTCAATGTTGTGCCTCTTGGAGAGGTGTATCAGTGCGTCTAGGCCGCTGTTGTTGAGGTCGGTCTGAGCAACGTCTCCGTCGATGACCAGCTGAGTGTTCTCACCTACCCGAGTGACTAGCATCTTGAGTTCGTGGAGAGACAAGTTCTGCGCTTCGTCAACGATGACAAAGGCATCCTTAAATGTACGGCCACGCATGGTCTCGATGGGTGCCACCTCAATCTTTCCAGACTTGAGGCAATACTCAACGAACCCCTTGCCGAGCCGTTGTTGTAACGGTTCGATTAGAGGTACCATCCATGGCTGCATCTTTTCGTCCTGATCACCCGGTAGGTAGCCCATGGATTTACCAACGGACACCATAGGGCGACACAGTACGATCTTACTTACACGTCCACTTGCAAGCCAATCCGCTGCCATAGACGCAGGGATGAAGCTCTTGCCGGTACCAGCGGGGCCGGTAACGATAACTTGGGAGGATGAGTTGATAGCTTGGATAAGGCTAAGCTGACCTTCAGTCTTTGCTGACAGCGGTGCCGGATTTGGCTTTGGCTGCGGGTTTGCGACTGGTCTTGTTTCGGCTAGTCGCTGTTCCTTGGCCGTTCGTTGCTGTTGCTTTGCTTGGCGCTTCAACTGGCGGCGTTGCTGCCGTTGTTGTGCCTTGGTCATATTCGCCACAGTAATATCCTAAGCTGGTTGAGGTTGGGGTGGGGTAACGCTGACAACGGGCACCTAAGGTGGGGTGCTTCGTCATCCAGCGGCAAGTTGCACATGTACTCATTAGTGCGTCTCCGCCCAGCTTTTGCCGACGTTGTAGTCAGTATCGAGCTGGCATTTGAAGTTGAAGTGAGCCTGCACAGCACGCATTGCGTCCTGACAAGCCTGACCGACTGCTTCGGCCTGATCGGGAGGACATGAGAGCTGATACTCATCATGGACCCACGCATGGTACTGGACATCCAGACCACGTTCGTTGAACAGCTTGTCCATCTCTAGTCCCCATTGTTTGCACAGGAGGGCACCAGCAGATTGGAGAAGCAGGTTGAGGCTTGAGTGAGCAGAGCGGCAGTGCAGTTTGCGACCGTCGAGACCTAGCAGGTAGCCCTTGTCTTGTGCCTTAGACTGACACGCAGCAATCAAACGCCCGAGAGCAGGTATTGCCTTGAAGAACTTGTTTTTGAGCTTGGTACCTTCATCAGCACCTTTGCCTACGATGGATCCGATCTTAGCGGAGCCACCACCATACAAGAGGGCATAGATAAAGGTCTTTGCTTGGTCACGAGACGGTAGACCTGCCGCCGTCTGGTTCGTCGTGTGGATGTCACCGTTGACAACTTCTTCGGCATAGGAAGGGTCTCCCATCACGCCGAGAAAGTGAGCAAGGCAGCGTAGCTCAAGGCCAGAAGCATCACTACCAACCAGAACACGACCTGAAGGAGCCATAAACAGGCTTCTACAACGCTCCCCAAATGGGGCACGATTGCCGGGGACCTGAGCCACGTTAGGATAGCTGTGAGTAGCCCTCCCGCTAACAGCCCCATTAGTAACAACACGCCCATGGATCTTGCCTCCTTTTTGTTTCTTGAGCCACGCTTGGTTACCGTCAGACAGTTGGCCAAGGCGTTTCTCAATTGTGAAATTGTAGGCAAGGTCTTTGCAGATTTCCCAGCCGTTGCTCTCGTAGAGATCCATGAGGATTGTCTCATCGATCTTGGGCTTGCCGCCGTCGGTGTACTGCTGGGGTTCCCATGAGTACAAAGTGGTGAGGCGGTTAGCAATGTGGTCACGGGAGGCCGGGTTGAACACGACCGTTTTGGAGGGTTTACGTGTCTCTTCGCCTTTGACGTAACCCAGCTTTGAGTTGTTCGCCTTAGGTACGAAAAGTGGACCCGGTACCTCCCATGAACCGAACGCAGCTTGCAGGCGAGCATGGATGCTGGATTGCTCCATCATCAAGTCTCTCAGCAATACTTCGGCGGACTGTACGTCGAAGCTAAAGCCTGTCCGTTCTTGGCGAGCCATGAGCTTGCCTACAGACATCTCCAAGTCTAACGCTTGAGGTGAGTAGTTTGCTTTTTGAATACGATCCCAGAGGGCGAGGGTAACTTCCACGTCCTGCTTTGCGTACTCAAACATCTCTTCGTTGTAGGCATCGAAGCCACCCGAGTAGTCGTCCTTCATCACACCGAGGCGCAGGCCATAGGCTTTGAGGGAGTGGCTACCATAGAGGTTCTTGGGGAGGAGCGTGTTACCGCCCTTGCCCCGCTTCATGTCTTGGTCGAAAAGGTTTGACCAGATGAGCCGTCCGGCAATCATCGTGTCGAAGTCACCTTCATGCTCCAACCGGTCCCACCACCCAAGCGTTTGCTTGAGGGCAGGAAGGTCGAAGGAGAAGATGTTGTGTCCAATGAGGACATCAGCAGCGTACAGTTTACGTGCCAGCTCTTCACACTCATCCAGCTTTGCGGCGAAGCGTTCGCCCGTATCGATGTCGATTGCGGTGATAATGAAGAGATCGTCTGGACCTTCAAGCCCGTCGAGTAGACCACGGGTCTCGATGTCGAAGATGTAGCGCTGCATATGTACCTCCTTGGGTTAGATGCGAAGTGGGGAAGATTAGGTAAAGTCTTTGTTGAACGTGATGCTCGTTACCTCGAAGATGTCGTACTGATCATCAGCGTCGTCAAAATCAGGGATCGGGTTTACTTCGTCGAAGAGTTCACCGAACTGCTGAGCGAGTACGTTGTAAGCACGCTCTAGGTCGATGTAGTCTTCTTCCATGTCGAATACGACTTGGTGGTGATGCTCACGGTATCGGTCTAGAGCCGCTTCGAGGTCGTTCGCTTCATTATAGAGTTCAACGATGGCATCATCAGCTTCGGCCATTTCATCCTCATGCTCCTGCTCAAGGATCGAGATCTCCTGCTGTAGTGCGTGGATGTCTTCGAGCATTTCTTCGAAGGTCGCACGCAGGGCGTCCATGTCGTCGTTCTGGTAGTTGTAGCTCATTTGTCTTCTCCTTCTGTTGTTACTTTACCAAGCAGGGACGGCCCATAAGAGAGCCGTCGCCGCTGTGAGAATTATTAGTGCCTTAAGCCAGTACGTAACGGGCATAGCGCTTACCTGTGATCGGATGCGTCTTGCGAACGGTATCAATCTGCACTCCGGAGGTACGGAGGATAGAGATTTCCTTAGTCAGGGAACCGGTCGAGTATTCAACCATTGCTTCACGTTGGGAGATCGAACCAGCGGTTACGAGGTGCTGGTAGATACGGGAGGTTGATGGTGTGAGTTTCATGGGGGTAGCTCCTTTTGGGTAAGTGAAAGTTCGGTTAGGCTTATAGTCTACGTATTAAAACGGGAGGTCGTCAGGGGCACTGTCAGAGCCGCTTGTGGGCTGGCTAAAGGACACCTCTGAGAGCCGACCGGTCTTTAGGTCGTACTCAAGTTGGCACGCTGGGCCTGTCTGACCTGAGTAACGGTTCTTAAGAACACGTAGGACAGTTCGGTTTCGTTGCTCAGGGTCGTCCGCTTGCTGGTTACGCTCTAGGCCCAAACACATGTCGGACAGCTGTGCGATAGCAGCAGAGCCACGAAGCTGGCCGAGGGTTGTACGTCCACCCTCCTCGTGAGAGATACCTTCGGGGCGCTTGAGGTGGGAGACAACTATCATGCCAATGCCAAAGCGTGACACGATGGTGCGTAGCTGCGTCATGAGGTTGTCGATCAGGCGGCGCTCATCACCATCCCCAATACCGGAGACAATCATGGATACGTGATCGATCACCACAAAGTCACAGCCCTGCTGACACAGGTAGACGACCTTGGACATGAGCGCTTCGATCTCAGACGAACCGAAGTGATCGTACATGAGCAACCGTCCGGTGCCTGCTGTAGCATCGAAGGCGTCACGCATTGTCTCATCATCTACCTCAGTACCATGGAGGTGCAGAGGTACGGACGCATGTACACCCATGACACCCAAGACAGACCGCTTCACGGTCTCCTCAAGCAACATACAGCCGAGCTTGTAGCCAGACTTGAGCAGGTCGTACATCAACTCACGTACCACAGAGGACTTGCCCATGCCGGAGCCTGAGGTGATCGTTACAAGCTCACCCTTACGCAGCCCATGGGTGACCTCATTGAGACCAGCCCACGGATACGGGTGTTGTTCGTACACCTCAACCTTGTTGACCTCATCCCACAGCGAGGCTGCATCGATGATACCATCAGGGCGGTACTCCTCAGCGTCCCACACAGCTTTAACTAGCTCCGCATGTAAGCCAGCGACGATAGCGTCAGAGGCGTCCTTAGCGGGGCAGGTAGCGATGTAGGCTTGGCCGGGGCGCAGTAGTGGTGAGACCTTAGCGATGGCTTCTTGACCGGCATCATCTTGGTCGAACATGAGGACAACACGCTCGAACTGCTCGATAAACTCAGCCTCCTTGCGGAAGGTACGCACGGCAGAACTAGCGCCGCCGTTGAGGGATACCACGGGTTGCCGGTGGTTGAGGGCTTGGGAGACAGACATAGCGTCGATCTCGCCCTCTGTGACCACCAGCATACGGTCGTTGCGGGTAAAGAGGTGCTGGCCGAAGAAGCCTGCGTCCTTACCATCGCCAAGCATGCGGAAGTCCTTAGAAGGCGTGCGGACCTTTTGGGCCACAACTTTTCCATCTCGCTTGTAGTCGGCCACTTGGACAGGCTCGCCACCCATCTTTGCGACGTGATAACCGTACTTACGTACAGTCTCTTCGGTCAGCTTGCGCTTGCCGAGTGCCTTGTATTCGCCTCGTAGCAAATCCATTGAATAGCCTCCTGTTGTCTGTGGTTGGTTGGCGGGGGTGTCACCCCGAGTGCGTGTGTTACACACGAAGCAGAAGGCATGGCCGTCATCATAGTGTGCGTTGCCATCGGAGGAGCCGCACGCATCGCACGGCCCCTTAAACAGCAGGCTACTTTCTTCGTTTTCCATTTCGCTCCTCGATCATTAGGTTGAAGGTGTCATAGCCCTCCAATCCCATGATGGATGGAGCGGACAGGATCTCAGCGTCAGGGTACTGACTACTGAGGTCGTTCAGGAGGGACACAAGTGGCCCCTCTAGTTGTTGGGGTAGCTCAGCTTTACCGTCGTAGCCCAGCACACAGACGTAGACAGAGGTCTGGTCAGTGTCTGGGTACGCAGCGCCGATACTGCCGGGGTGACGCATCACTGAGACGCCAGCGCCCGTAAGCACGTAATGGTAGCCACAGCAGAGAAAACCCTTTCTACGGAACTCCGTATCTAGGTCTCTGGCCGTGGTTACGTGTGCTTTGTTACGTGCGTGGACGATGATTTGATCAGTGGTCTCACGGAGAGCAGTCCATGGCTCTGGGCGGTGGTAGACGGTGTAACTACTCATCTATCCACTCAACCGGAAGCGGGTTGTTCTTGTGAAACTTATGGTACAGGAAGCCGTGCTTCTCACACCACATGGCGTAGGTGGTCGTGGACTTCTTCCCAATCTTTGTGTTCGGGTTGTTGAACACGAAGCGAATATCTAGCTCAGGGCATGACGCCTTGATCAGTAGGTGCTTCTTGCGATCCGCACTGGAGAACTGTCCCTTAGTCTCAATGATGAGACCGTTGGGCAAGATGAAGTCTGGGAGGTAGTACTTGTAGACGGCTGGTACTAGGTACCTAGCCTTCTGGTCTTGGGGTTCGTAAACGAAATCATGGCCACCCTCAGTCAAGAAGGTAGCCATGTCGAGTTCGAGGCCACTACGGTAGCCCTCAGCTACACCCCGTCGATCAGCGTAAGCACGCTTTAGACGTAGGTTGCTAGACATTAGAAGTCCTCAATCGCATCAACGTCAGTGACTACATCCGGTGTGGTGTCAGTTGAGAATGAGGGACCATCGGAGACAAAGCCGCCGTCTGATTTCTCAAACGGGTTATCTGATCCGCCGGAGGGTCCAACGAGCTTGTGGATCTGAACAGCGGTAGGCTGGAGGGACAAACCCTTCTTTCCCGAGAACTCCCAAGCACGAACGTCACAAGCTACGACTAGCTCAGAGCCGCCATAGATAACCTCGTTGACCTTGTTCAGGTCGGTGTCGTACTGAACCGGCTTGCGGTCCCAGAGCTCGCCATCCTTCTTTTGGATGTTCTTAACGGTACACTTGAACATGACCATGCCGGTCTCATCGCCGTTGTCATCGATCTCCATCTTCCAGAGCATGTTGTCGCCCTTGGGGAGCGCCTTGCCAAGTTCTTCTTTGGCGATGGCTTGCAGCTTCTGCATGGTGGCTGCGGCTTCCTCAGCAGGAACGGCGACGTTAGCCTTGTAGACACCCAAGTCGTTGAACTTGGTATCTGGGCGGTGCAGGGATGGGAACCGAGCGACGCCTTTAGGGAGGTTGATCTTAATCTGGTTAGCCATTGATAAATCCTTTCTAGATTTGTTGGTGGTTCGGTTAGGCTTATAGTCTACGCATTAATCAGCGGGTGAGATGCGATAGCGGGAAGACTTAGGAAAAGAAGAACTCCGAAGCCATCACGCCAGCAATATCCAAGGTGCCCATAGAAGGGCGCTGTGGGAACACCACGTCTGGACCAGCAAGCTCCTGCATGGATGCAAGGAAGCTGCCGAGTAGGTCGTACTCAGTGTAGAGGCGTACGAATGCCTCACGGATGCACTTATGGAACTCAGGCATATCCGCAGCAGGGACACCAAAACTATCATGCACAAACGTGTAGACAGGCTTACGACCTTGAGCAGCACACCTGTCTTCCCATAGACGTGCAGCCTCACGGAGGTGCAGGGCGTCGAGGGAGTGAACAAAGTTTGGCGGCGCAGCGTTGCCGTGCTTGCGTACATCCTGCTTACCGTTATCAACACGTACCTGCATAGCAACTTGGTTGCCGTGGATGTTCGTTTTGATCGTGGAGTTGTTCTGACCTTGCTTGTCGATGACACACACCATGCCATCCGGCAGTGACCACTGGAGGGGTGCGTCAGGGTTAGCCTGCACCACCATCTTCGTTACGTCCTCGATCCACGCCATAGCCTCGCAGGGCTTAGGCGCTACGTTGCCGATAGCTTCCCAGATAGCCGAAGAAAGCAGCTGTGCCAGCTTGAAGGTGGTACCCACTGGGTTACCTGCCTCAGTCTTACCAAGGTCAGGAGCGGACAGGCCGTGCTTCTCCTGCTTGACCACCCATTCGAGGGTGTACTCAAAACATGAGCGCTGCTTGGAATTATACGGCTTGGTCATTGTCTGCCTCTTGCAGGCCACCCGGGTCACACCATAGTCGAGGATCACCCGGCGGTACGCCTGTTCTTCGTTGGTCAGGTCATCACGGGCTTCCAAAATTCGCACTGCTTCTTGTGCAGCGAGGCCGTAGATGTCTTGGCGCTCATGGCCGGGTACTAGGTTGACGTTGAAACCGCCAAGCTCATCACGGAACAAGGCGCTATAGACTTGGATACCCGAGCAGGTAGCGTCCTCGTAGGCAAACAGGTGGCACTCGTAGCCCCAGCCTTGACGGTGGAACTCAGCGATTGCGTTACAAGCAGCGAGGAACATGAACGGCTTGCCATCAGCAGCCTCAGACCACCAACCCCAGTTATCCCGGTAGTCGGTGCCAGCGGTGATAACGTCGTCGAGGTTGTCCTTGACCCACTGGATCCGGTCAGAGAAGGACGCCTTGTCTACGCCGTCGAACTCACCCTCAGTTGCACACTGGATGTAGAGTGCATCGAGTTGATCTTGTGTGTTGATCGGGAC